>Ga0209541_10000934_pt1 | contig 58243 bp, 46 predicted proteins | sample RifCSPlowO2_01_FD_184027 | JGI IMG/M metagenome (GOLD analysis project Ga0209541, IMG submission 184027) | Groundwater microbial communities from Rifle, Colorado - Rifle CSP2_plank lowO2_0.1 (SPAdes) (version 2) | ecosystem: Environmental > Aquatic > Deep subsurface > Groundwater | place... | reverse complement strand
TGAGGGTATGGCAAGGGGCTTGTTTCGAGTTATCAAAAAAGGCGGCGTTTTGGTGTGGGTTGTTGGCGACAAAATAAACAAGGGAAATAAAAGCTTTACAAGTTTTAAGCAAGCCCTGTTTTTTCAGAGTTTAGGTTTTAATGCTCACGATGTCATGATTTATAGAAAGAAAAATACTCCTTTCATGCGATCTAATGCTTACACAAATTGCTATGAATTTATGTTTGTTTTCAGTAAAGGTTCTCCCAAAACCTTTGATCCCTTGAAAACAAAAACCGTACGACAGGGTCAAGAAATGCTCCCATTCAATAAAAAAGCAGATGGAATAAATAAGAAAACAAAAGGCGAACTAAAACCAGAAAAGACCTTAACGAACATATGGGATTATGCTGTAGGGTATGGCGGCTCAACTAGCGATAAGATTGCTTTTCAACACACCGCAATATTTCCAGAAAAGTTAGCGGAGGACCATATTCTTTCGTGGACAAAAATGGGAGATGTTGTTTTCGATCCAATGTGCGGTTCTGGGACAACCTGTAAAATGGCCGCGATAAATAAGCGCCATTATATTGGATGCGATATTTCAAAAGAGTATGTTGAGCTCACAAAGAAGAGATTAAAATACTTCAATCTTTAGTAGTTTTTCTTTAGAAATTCAATCGCACTTTTTAGTAATTCCACATCGTCCTTAAAACGTCCTAGTCCGGTATTACAACTATCGCATATCCAGCCACCTGGCTTTCCGGTGCGGTGATCATGTTCTAGCACTACTTTGCTGGTTACACCAGCTATCGTTCTTTTCTTACAAATGGGACATACAAAGGGTTCATTAACAGGTTTTTCTTTCAGCCATTTGATCCTATCGGTTCGAGATACGCCAGCTCCCTCCATTTTTATTCTGCAATCTTTACACGATGGCCGTCTTACCGACCTGTTATTTATTGCGTTCTGATTCTTGGCAAACTCCTTAGTCTTTTTAAGTTTATGACAGACATTACAAATTTTCTTAGAAAATTCATCTCCTGTTTTTCTTACGTCTATAACTTCAAAATCATTTGTACTTAATTCAACTTGTTTCCAAATCCGAATAAAAAAGATGGAGGCATGGTTTTTGTTTTCGGATTTTATAACACCAATATCACCCTTCTCAACCATGATTTCTTGAAGGGCTACAATATCTTTTTTAGCAACAACAAATTTGTTTGATGATTTAGTCATTTTAGAAAATAATCGGCTGGCTTATTGTAAATTGCCGCAATTTTTTTCATCTCCGCTACATCAAGCCGTCGTTCGCCGGATTCAATTTTTGAGATATAGGATTGTGGCTTGCCGAGTTTATCAGCTACCACCTGTTGGGATAGATCGGCCTCAATACGCGCTTTTTTCAAGCGTTCTATGATCTCTTTGTAGTCTTTTGAATAAACTGACTTGCTCATGTATTTACAATGATATATCCTTTTATGGTATAATCCCAAAATGGGATACACTATATTTATGAATTTAGCTACCGCCAAAAATTCCGTCCGTCCCCGCAAGAACACGGCGGTGTGGGGGGAATTCCGCCGCGCCCGAGCGTTCCGCCGGAGCGAAGCGGAGGCGGAATGGATAAAAGAGGCAGGAAACCTGCCTGAAATCGCACGGGAGAACAACCTTTTTGCGAAAAAGGTTGGTGGGCGACGAAGGAATCGAACCTTCGACCTCTGTCTTACCCGCCTGCCAAAGCCGACCCAAAATTTTAGATTGTGGATGCGGGAGGGATCGAACCTCCGACCTCTGTCTTATCAGGACAGCGTTCTACCACTGAACTACGCATCCAAAATTTTGGTTTGTTCGGCGGGCACGGTCAGGACAGCGTTCTACCACTGAACTAGTCGCCCGATTAGGCTAAATTAGCAAGTTTTAAGAGATATATCAACATTTTTTTAGTTATGCTAGTATGGCTCTGTTAGCAAAGATTCATAAACCAGAGGCCACGCTGAGCGGGGCAGGTCGAAAAAAGTTTTATAATATAACGTATTATTTTAATATCATGGCAAACATGCCAGAACCAGCCGTAGAACCAGTCATAGTCACAGGCTATTGCGTAAAATGCCGCATTAAGGATCGCGTTATGAAAGACGCGAAAGAGGTTTCGATGAAAGGAAAAGGCGGCGTTGAGCGAAGGGCGGTGACGGGTACCTGCGAAGTTTGCGGTACCAAGATGTTCAAGATTTTAGGCAAGAAACAGTAAGAACACCTGACGAATAGCGCACGCGAATCAAACAAAAAATCCCGATTAAACCATTTATGTTCGGGCGTTTTGGAGTTCTTACGGCGCGGAGTTCTTACCAGATAAACGATGGCGAATAAAAAAAGTCCGCGACCTTTTAGTCGGGACGTTTTTGGCGCTTATTTATACAGTTTCTCAAAATATGCGCCGAGTGTTCTTTTCATAGACCATCGCTCCATTCTTTCGCGATTTGAATTCAGCATTTTTCTGTTCCAGTCTTTCCGATTGAAGTAATGCATGGTAAGCGCATTATTCACCGCCTCCTTCAAACCTTCGAAGTCGGCATTGTCCTGCGTAAAAATATTAGACATGGGAGCGTATGTTCCGAAAAGAAATCCGTTCGTTGGCTCCATTTCACAAGCCCAGCCATCGGGAATCGTAAGGTTGATGGCGCCGTTTGCTTTCATTCCGGACGTGCCACTTGCTTCATTTGGCGACCGCGGAGTATTTATCCAGATGTCCGCCGCGCCTTGGAGTTCTTTCATCATGCCGAGTTCGTATCCAGGCAACAGGACAAGATTTGGAAAATCTTTCGATTTGCTTAATTTCAGCAAATTATTCCAGTCATCGATCCTATCCTTGTCATCAGGATGCGGCTTGCCGGCGATTATGAGTTGCAATTTTCCGTTTTTTAAAATATTAGATGCCCATTCTGCGTCGCGGAAAAAGAGTTGTGGCCTTTTATAAGCCGCCCAACGCCTGCCCCAGCATCCAAGAGCTATATTCGGATCAAACCACGGAGCATATTTATTTATGACCTCAGATTTATGTGCCAATTTCGCCGCGGCTGTTTTTTCCGGAGTATCCGCGTCTTTGAAATCCTCGTATTGCCAAAAATCCTGATCGACTCCGTTCGTGATCCCGATAAGCGGCGCAATTCCATCCATACCTTCCCACATATCTTTAGCAACGCCCAAATGTTTTTGTGAGACCGCGTTTGCTTTGCCTGACAACCGCATACAACAAGATGCCAGATTAAATTGTCCAAACGGATCACCTCCTAATATTTTTAAAAGCTCAACATTCAGAGGGCCATGCCCGTTCAAGTTCATCATTTGGGAGACAACACTAAAATCGAAAGATTCATTGCCGGCGGGAACAGGCGTGTGCGTCGTAAAAACAATTTTTGACTTGCAATGTTTTACCGCTTCTTGTAAAGTCATATTTTCAGATTCGAGTAGCGTTCTGTTCAGCAACTCAAGCGCAGCGAACGCACAATGGCCTTCGTTCAAATGATATTTCCGCGGACGATATTTAAGCCTTCTCAAAGCTTCAACCGCGCCTTGCCCTAAGATCTGAAATTGAGCGACTTTACGCTTTCCAAGTTCCTCGGTATTGAGACCGCTGTGGCATGTGCCGCCATACAAACGGCGAGTATTTAATCTGGCCAGATAGTCATTTTGTTCAATATCTGTATCGAGCAAGTAAATAGGAGCGGTGTTAAATATGTCCTTAATTTGCCAGACCTTCACCCAGTTTATTTTGCCATTTACTTCGATCGGGAACAAAATGCCAGTATCGTCTAAAAATTCTTGTTCGCGCTCCCACCGGACATACCGGATTCCCATCTTGTTTTCATCAATATATTGATCATAATAGCCTTCGCGCGCAAGCAATGATACAAACACCATATTGTAGCCCATCTTCGGGGCTGTTCTCGCGGAATCTCCCTCAACTACGCCTAAACCACCGCTGTAAAATGGCAAGCGTTGATCGATCGCGATTTCTGGGCTTATAGAAGCAACAACTTCATTATTCGTATCCATATAACCTCCGGTTTTTATTGTTTTCAAAGGTCTTTTGACTTTACGACAATACCACGAAAATAGATTGTTTGCAATAACTCAAATTCACGTAGGAATGAACCATTGTTTTTTTGGTTTTTTTCTATAATATATAATCAGATAAAAAAATTCGATGCCGAAGCTCTATAATCTCCATGTCGCGCTCGGACTCCATTGGTACCAGCCCTACACCCAGAAACCGGAAATACTAAAAAAAATCGCCGAAGAATCATACATTCCGATCCTAAACTCGATAGAACGAAATTGCCTGGGAACAATCAATTGTGATATCGCCGCTTCGCTTATTTTTCAGCTGGCAAGCGGCGCTCCAGAAGTTTTGGAAAGGTTCAGAAAATTGAAAGATCACGGGAAAATATCTTTAGTAAATACCGCGGCTTATCATCCGATCCTGCCGCTCGTGCCTTCCGAATACGGAAAAAGGCAGCTTGAAAAAAACAAAAAAGCATATCTCGAACACGGCTTGATAGGAGCCAAAGAAAGATTATCCGGCGTTTTTCCGCCAGAGATGGCTTATGGTGACATTTTGACGCAGATATTCTCAAAAATGAAATATTCATGGACTGTAACCGATGACCTTCCTTTCAATATATTTTATAAAAAGCCGACTCCGGCGACATTTATCGCAAGTGTCAACGGTATTGCGTGCCTCCTGCGCTCGCGCCTATGGTCATCGGAGATGAGTTTCAGCATGCCCAAAGGCGATGAATTTGCCGAAAAACTTTGCCGTGAATTTCCGAAGCAATTTAAAGATAATGTTTATCAGGCTTATATTGTGCTATGGACCGACGCCGAAACTTTCGGGGTACATCACAAGAGTGCGGTTGGACATTTTCTTACTCCGTTTTTCACAGCCGTGAAAAAATTACCCATGAATCTTGAGTCATGTGAGTCTCTGCCGCGGCTTTATCCTACAAAAAAGATTGTTGTGCCGGCCGGCAGCTGGTCCTCGAACGCGTCTGATATCGAAACAGCGCCATACAATATTTGGAAGTATCCGAAAAACGAATGGACAATATTGTGGTGGAAACTTGCAGATATTATCTTGAAAATAGACAGCGAATATCCCGAATCCAGGGAATTGACCGGCAAAGTTCTTTATTCCTGCCAAACCTGGTGGTGGTCGCTCTACAAAAATAAAGATCTTTTCTTGTGGGCGGTACCCGATCTCAAAAAAGCTCTGCAATTCGGAAATCAAGAGGAAAGAAAAACGGGAGACGACTTAATCTCCCGCCTTTCTGATTATTAGCCCGGTATCCGCCGGGTTTTTTATTTTGCCCAGAAGACGAATGTGAATAATTTATGTCCTTTTCCAAGATCACGTTCAAAAAGAGAAGCCTTGCCATCTTTAGATTTTCGCAATTCTTTACCCCATTCTTTCGGGTCTGAAGGGTCGACATCTGCATGTTTTCCGGAAATGGCCGAAGCCTTTATTGTTGTCATAGAATCCAGATGCGCGTAGATTGTTTCCAGCATATCGTAATCATGCTGATTCGGATGCTGGTTTAGGGTGGGATCCAAGGAATAGTCCATGCAAGTGCCGAGCGGCGAATTGTAAAAATCTTCATCTTGATGGTCTAGTCCCAAAGTGTGCCCGACTTCCTGGCAAAGAACGAGATTCCTCCACGCCGGAGTGTTATATTTTGCTGTGTTAAAATAGGTATCGTTAACTTTTACGTATCCTTGCGTAATGTGCCCGCCCTTCACATAAATGCCGGCGATACCAAGCCAGCCATTTTTACCATATTTGCTATTGCAAACTTCAACTCTGCCCAAGGTCGGTTTGCACCTTCTCGGGTCCGTACCACCGGCAACGATCGTTGTATCAAGTACTGCGGACTCGCTCCAATCCGCGGATGATGTTCCTAAATAAGAATCCCACGCGCCTGAAACGTTATCTCCCAATTTCAGAGTAAACGGATTGGCTGTTCTTGCCCAATGATATCCTCCCCACGAATGGGTTGCCCCTGTCACCAAAGCAAGCCCAACTGTGGCTAAAACAGAAGCTCCTATAATAACTTTGCGATGCGTTTTTATGAACATCTTATCTATATATTAAAACTAATAATACCGATAATACGCCCATTATACTCCCGCGGAAGTTGAAAGTCAAGTGTAGCTTGGAATACACGCTTCGATTATATCTTCGCGCACCACATTTTTGCTTGAGGGTCAATCTTGCAAGAAAATTTTATGCGAGTACACTCTTGCTTATATGTTTGATCAAGTAAAAGAAAGGGCGCTTAAAATTACAGAAGCGTTATATCGGACTACTGAACTTTTTTCGGATGCCGAACCGTTAAAATGGTCTCTTCGGCAAACTGCCTTGGAAATTTTGAACGCGGCTCCGCAAGATCTGCCGAAATTCGAGGCGCTTGTCAAGAATCTTTTTTTGAAACTAGAACTGGCGTCCAGCGGCACGTTTATTTCGAAGATGAATTTTGATGTTTTGAAAAGAGAATACACAAAATTGTTATCGGACATTGTCTCTTACAAAGAAAGCTATCAGGCATTATTGGACGACATAACCCGTTCGCCTGAGTCTAGGCGGATATCGGACACTGTAAAGGAGGTTGTTCAAATAAAAAAAGAAGAGACCAAGAAAACCAATAGCAATAACACCGGTAGACGCCAAGCTCTTCTTGAGAAGCTAAAGGAAAAAGGCCCCAGCAGCGTGGGGGAATTAGTGGGCACATTTAATGAACCGATTAGCGGAAAAACGGTTCAGCGCGAGCTTAATGCCATGGTCATGTCCGGCGACATAAGGAAAGAAGGCGAAAAACGTTGGAGGCGATACTTCATATAAGTTATCCACAATACCTATGTTTGCTAACGAATTTAAAGGGTTTTATACTTAAATTAAGGTGAAATGATAGTGCAAAAAGAGGCAAGTTGAAGGGGATTTAGGTTCAAATTTAAGCCAAGGACTTGGCGCGCTTTGTTGGCTTATGGCATCTGTAAAACTAGTTTGCAGGCAATAGGTAACTAAGGACTATAAACTGCAAACTGATTGACAGATGCCAGCAGCTAAAATGCTGGGGAGATGTACGTTGAAAAATAAATATGCAGAGCGAGAATTCAAAAGTTATTTCATTCGCAATTTATCGGAACTGTTAAGTCGGGTCGATTTTAACGTATATGAAAATATATTTAAAAACGCGACTTGGCTCCGAAAGAAAATATTATTAGGTTGTTCGAAAATCCGGAAAAATTAATTTTAGTCGAATTTATTTTGCCGGTAATTTATTAAAAATTTATCAATATGAATTCACTTAGAAATAAAACTGCAAGAAAGATCACTTCAGTTTTATTGAGCGCGAGCACCACGGTGTGGTTGGTTGGCGCATCGGCGTTGGTGCCGATGGCAGCTTCAGCCGACGCGGCTACGGATGCTCTTATTGCTCAATTGCAGGCGCAGATCGCCGCATTGACTGCTCAAATCAACGCTTTGGCCGGATCACCATCCGTTCCGAGCGCGGTAGGTTGCAGTTTTACCCGGGACATGACTTTAGGTTCACGGGGTAGCGACGTGACTTGCTTGCAGGATTATCTGACATCAACAGGCCACTTTAGTTTTTCAGGGGGATCAACCGGATACTTTGGTTCAATAACCAGATCAGCGGTTGCGGCTTGGCAAGCGGCGAACGGAGTCGCTCCGGCCGCTGGATATTTTGGAGCGATTTCTCGCGCCAAGTATTCTTCAATGGCAGTAGTTACTCCTCCGCCTCCTCCGGGACCTACACCGGTTCCCGTTCCTACTCCTGTAGGACAGATTGGCGGAAGTTTAATGGTTAATGCCGGTACACAGCCATCAGCAAGTCTTTTCCCGGAGAGTGCGGCTCGAGTTCCTTTCACAGTCCTTCAATTGACTGCAGGAAGCAACGATGTGACCGTAAGCTCCGTCTTGGTTGAAAGGACGGGCTTGGCTCAAGACGCGGCAATCGATGGCATTGTTCTCTTGGATGAAAACGGAGTTCAACTCGGTATTTCAAAGACTTTGAATTCTGTTCACCAGGCAAGTTTGAACGAGCCATTTATTGTTAAAGCCGGTCAGACCAGAACCATGACGGTTGGAGCCAACGCTCCGGCATCGCTTGATAGTTATGCCGGTCAGGTTGTCTACTTATCGGTTAAAAATGTTACTTCAAACGCCTCATCAGTGCTCGGAACATTCCCGCTCACAGGTGCCGGCCATACGGTCAACGCCTCTCTTGCTATCGGTTCAGTAACCATGGCCAGAGGAGCGACTGACCCGGGTGCGTCAGCTACAAAGAGGTTGGACACGGTTGCTTACACCTTTTCAGGAGTAAGAGTAACCGCGGGTTCAGCCGAGAAAATTTACATGAAATCATTCAGGTGGAACCAGACAGGTTCAGCCGGAGCTTCGGACTTGGCTAACGTCAAGACCATTGTGGATGGTGTTGAGTACGATGTAATGGTTAGCTCGGATGGTAAATACTACACCACAGCCTTCCCCGGAAATGGTCTTCTTATAGACAAAGGATTTTCCAAGGACATTTCCATTAAGGGCGACTTGGTAGGCGGAACATCAAGGACTGTAGACTTTGATGTTGCCAAGAGGACCGATATCGGTGTTGTGGGCGAAACCTACGGCTACGGTATAATTCCTCCGCAAACAGGCGCATCAGACCCGACGGATGACACTGCCGCATTTAGCAGTGTGGAAGATCCTTGGTATGATGCCGCGCAGGTAACGATTGGTGTCGGAACCATTTTGGTTTCTTCATCAAACAAAGCTCCAGCGCAAAACATTGCAGTAAATTTGGCAAACCAACCATTGGGTGCTTTCGAGATTAACGTAAAAGGCGAGCCGATCTCTGTTTCAAGGATCGGACTCAACATTACGTTGGGCTCTGAAGGAGCAAACGATGATGTTGATGACATTACGAATATCGTTATCACTGACGAAGCAGGTGCGGTAGTAGCAGGACCGGCAGACGGAACTGCCGCCGATAGCGCGAACACGACCTCAAGCGGTGATGGTTCAGTGGTCTTCACGGACACCGTAACCTTCCCTGTAGGAGTACACACTTACTACTTGAAAGGTAAGATCGGAACCGACATTGACAATAATGTAACAGTTATTGCTTCTACTACTCCGAGCGCGGACTTTGCAGGAACGGTAAGAGGATCAATCAGTGGAAACACGATTACTCCTGATCCGACTTCTATAATCACTTTGAGCACAATGACAGTGAAATCAGGATCATTGACTATCAGCGTTTCGTCTGTACCGATCGCCCAGACCGTGATCGCGGGAGCAAAAGGATTCCTTTTTGCCAACTACATTCTTGATGCCGGTCAATCTGGTGAGGATGTAAGATTGGTCGGATTCCCGGTTGCGTTTGGACTTCCGTCCACTAGCTATGCGCACATATCAAATTGTGCATTGTGGGACGGAGTTAACAGTGTGTCTAGCACCGTAAACCCGACGGGCGCGGCTTCTTCAACCAACTTCACATTGACAGGAGGCGGTCTTGTTATTCCGAAAGGATCAACAAAGACCTTGGGTCTCGCGTGTGATATAGGATCTGGAGCCACAGGAAATGCAAAATTCGGTTATGATGCGACCGAATCAAATCCATCGCCTTCAGGCGTTACTTCAGGCCAGGACATTACCGAGACTGAAAACGCTTCAGAAGGCCAGAGAATGACATTTGCTTCAGGCGGGTCTCTTGCTGCCACATTGGACGCCTCATCGGGTCCTTACACGGTAGTATCTGCCGGACAAACAAATGTTGAATTGTCTAGGATCAAGTTTACTGCGACAAATGAAGATATGGATCTTAAACAGGTTGCGTTGCAACTAATAGGTGCCGCTTCAAACACGCCTGTCAACTTGGTAGGACGCAAAGTAACCTTGTGGGACGGCGCAACTCAAGTTGGTGAAGCTACCTTCCCGACATCTGACTACGCTACTTCATCTACGATTACGAACTTCAGAGTTCCGCGCGATGGAAACAAAGTCCTTATCGTAAAAGGTGACATTGCTTCAATCAGCAATTCAGGACCTTTGACTTTCTCCGGAGATCTGTTGAAGGTTGACTACGACGGAGACAATGAGGGTCTAAACGGCAACTACGGAACTGGCGTTTCATCCGGCAGCACGGTAACCCCTGCTTCCGACGACACCGCTTCCAACGGAGTGAGGATCTTCAAGAGTTTCCCGACCTTTGAGAAAGTAAATATCTCAAGCACATTGGTCAACGGTGAGCAGTCCGTGTTGAGATGGAAAGTTACAGCAAACTCGGCAGGTGATGTAGGCGTAGCTCAATTTACATTGCGCATCGCTACAACTTCAGCGAACGCGGATAGCTTACAACTCTATGCCTTCACGGATTCTGCCTTCTCAATTCCCGCGTACACCGGAGTTAACTCCGGCGGCCAGTTAATGGTTAATGCCATGGACTTGACTACGACAGGAGTGTCCACCACAGCAGGTGAGTGGGTAGGTATTACGAGCGAGACGGACATTGAATTGGGAGTTGAGACTTCAGCAGGCGCTACAACGACCATGCAAGTTCCAGCAGGCACAACTCGATACTTCGAGGCCCGCGTAACTATGTCTAATGTTGATGCCACAGGAGACTCTATCTCGGTTCAGTTGCAAGGTGACGCAGCCTTCCCGGTTGCTCACCAGAATACTATCGGATCTCAATCCGGTGATATGAGTTCGTTTGCAGGACTTTCTGGCATTACCAACGATGACTTTATCTGGACACCAAACTCAACTACGACTGTAGGTATAACCGCAAACGACTTTACAAACGGATTCGGGTTGTTAGGACTTTCGTCCAGCAACATGACACCTCAGAATCTCACGAAATAATCTTGGCTTGTGAACTAGATTATTCTCCCAAAAGCCCCCTTACGGGGGCTTTTGGTTTTTAGAAAAGTTTGCTATTATATTTTCTATTATGGCTAAGGTTCGTATTGTAGTATTAATATTGATAGTTGCTGTAGCTTCCGCTATTGTTGGTGTTTTTATTTATAAGGATATTAAATCGACGGGCAACGAGATAACCATCAGGGAAGTCGGTAAAACCGGAGATGGCGGCCAACATCAGGAAAAAATAGAGGAAATAAACGGGAAACCTGACTTAACAAGGAAAGTGGTAATTACGGCCGCAATGTTAGAAGAATCAAAGAAACAAGCTTTGGAGAAGATTGGCCAAATCATTGAGCCACTAAAAGGCGACCCGAACCTTTTTAGCAATTGGGTGGAGCTCGGCTCTTATATGAAGCTGATTGGGGACTATGATAGTGCCGTGGTCTACTGGAAATACGCCGCGGCTATTCGCCCAAAGAGCTTTATTCCGTTCGCGAATCTCGGTGATCTTTACTTGCATAATATAAAAGACACAGTAAAAGCCGAGAAAAGCTATCTGACAGCTTTAATGGTTGGTCCGGATCAGCCTATGGTTTATGAGAAACTTGCCGAGCTTTACAGATATTTCTTAAAAGACGATACTAAGGCAAAGCAGGTTTTGCGGGACGGCATCGCTAAAAACCCCTCGGCCTCCGAAAGATTAAAATATATTTTAGATCATTACGATGCGAATAATTGATTTTAGGAAAACAACCTATATAATCTCGGGGATTTTGGTTGGCGCGAGCTTATTGAGTTTGGCGGTTTGGGGTTTGAAATTGGGCATTGATTTTACCGGCGGCTCGCTCTTGGAGGTTGAATATATCAATATCCGGCCGGAAAATAAGCTCGTTTTGGAGAATCTTGCGAAAATCGGCGTCAATGAGGCCGTATTACAGCCGACCGGCGAAAAAGGGCTTATTTTACGGCTTCCTGATATTAATGAGGAAAAGCATCAGGAGATTCTAATCGCGCTTGGCGGGCCTAAGGCGCTGACAGACAAACAATTTACCTCGATAGGACCGACCATAGGTAAAGAATTAAGGCGTAATTCATTGTGGGCTATCGCGGCGGTTATGCTTGCCATTTTGGCTTATATTGCGTGGGCGTTTCGTTATGTGTCGCGTCCTATAGCTTCATGGAAATACGGCATAGCGGCTTTGATCGCGCTGATCCACGACATAACTATTCCAACGGGTATTTTCGCGGTGCTGGGCCGTTTTTATGGCGTTACAATAGATACTTTGTTTGTGACGGCATTGCTTACTATCCTTGGTTTTTCGGTTCATGACACGATAGTTGTTTTTGACCGGGTGCGGGAAAATCTCAAGAAGATCGGCCAAAGGGAGAGTTTTGATGAGATCGTGGAAAGAAGCCTGCGCCAGACAATAGTACGTTCAATTAACACTTCTTTAACGGTTATATTGGCAATGCTGGCACTCTATATTTTTGGCGGTTTAACCACAAAATATTTCGCTTTGGCAATTCTCCTCGGCGTGTTTTTCGGGACTTATTCCTCAATTTTTATAGCAAGTTTTATACTCATTACCTGGAACAAATTCTCGTTAAAGAGGGCTTAGTGGCCAACGAGTCCTTGACATCTATTTATGGTCTTGCTACAATGGCAAAATGTTATTTTTGACCCGCCGAAAGCTTACGCATTCAGGCGGGCAGGGTTATCCACAGGGGTAATTTTGCGCTGTTTGATAAAAAAAGCTATACTCAACCCCATCGCTTTGAATACTAAAAAGACAGTATTTACCAACATTTTTTACGCTAATCGCGCTCTCAATATAGTAGGCCTGCCTGCCGGCAGGCAGGGGGTTCTAAAGAGGGCTTTTTTAGTTGTCAGAAAAACGACAATTTATTAATTTTTTTAACTTTTTCAATACTTTCTATGGGTATGGAAATACAGAAAAAGTACTTCTCGCGGTACCGCGAGCCGTACGCCTCGTTGCCAAATTTGGCGACAATGCAGTTGAATTCTTACGAGTGGTTCATCAAGCACGGCCTCCGCGAGATCCTCGATGAGTTCTCTCCAATCAAAGATTATACCGATAAGGAGCTTTCTTTGGAATTTTTGGATTATTTTGTCGATGAACCTCGTTTTGATGAAAACCATGCGAGGATAAACAATCTTTCCTATGAGGCGCCATTGAGGATCAAGACGCGGCTTGTTAACGCGGGCACGGGAGAAAAAAAAGAACAGGAAGTTTTTCTTGCCGATCTTCCGTTGATGACGCCAAGGGGCACTTTTATTATTAACGGAGTGGAGCGTGTTATTGTGTCGCAGCTCGCGCGTTCTTTCGGGGCGTATTTCAATAGCAATTTCTCGCGCGGTAAAAAGTTATTCGGAGCGAAAATAATTCCCCAGAGAGGCGCTTGGCTCGAGTTCGATACCGAGGCCGATGGGACAATTTATGTAAGAATCGACCGCAAAAGGAAGATCGCGGCAACGGCGCTTTTGCGGCTTTTTGGTTTGGAAAAAAATGAAGATATAATGTCCGCTTTCGAAAAGGCGGATACAGGCGAACTCCGATTCATACAAAGAACGCTTGAAAAAGACCAGACAAAGACCGCAGATGACGCCTATATCGAGGTTTTCAAAAGGATTAGGCAAGGGGAACTTGCGACTGTGGATAATGCCCGCGACCTTGTTTCGGCGATGTTTGAACCGGCGCGCTACGACATTTCTCCGGTAGGAAGATACAAGCTGTCCCAGAGATTGCCGGCTTTGGCGGATATCAAATTAAAGAATCCGAGGATTTTGAACAAAGAAGATCTTATAGCGATAATTTCTGAGATAATTTCGTTGAACAATAATCCGCAGGCGATGCCAGATGATATAGATAATCTTGGGAACAGGAGAATCCGCTCTGTCGGCGAGCTGTTGCAGCAAAAATTACGCGTTGGCTTGGCCAGGATGGAACGCACCGTAAAAGACAGAATGTCAACGCTTGATCAGGCAACTTTGACGCCAGCGCAGCTTTTAAACGCGAGACCCTTTGCCGCCGTATTGAAAGAATTTTTCATGACAAGCCAACTCTCCCAATTCATGGACCAGATCAACGTTTTGGCCGAGCTTGAACACAAAAGAAGGGTGTCGGCTTTGGGGCCTGGAGGACTAACCCGCGAACGCGCCGGTTTTGAAGTCCGTGACGTGCATCCGTCATATTACGGAAGGTTATGCCCGATCATGACGCCTGAAGGCCCGAACATCGGTTTGATAAATCATCTCGCCGGACACGCGAAAGTAAATAATTTCGGAATATTGGAAACTCCTTACAGAAAAGTTGTTAACGGGAAAATAGCAAAAGAGATCGATTATCTGACGGCTTTCGAAGAGGTCAGGCACAAGATAGCCCACGCGGGGATTTCCACGGACATGGACGGCGCGCTGTTGGATGAGGAGATTGAGGGAAGATTCAACGGCCAGCCGGCGCTTATGTCGAAAAACGAAGTTGAATATATCGATGTCTCTCCCCAGCAGGCATTTTCCATCGCGACTTCGTTGATACCGTTTTTGGAACATGACGATGCGACACGCGCGATGATGGGTTCTAACATGCAGAGGCAGGCTGTGCCATGCCTTAATCCGGAAGCTCCGCTTGTCGGCACGGGAATGGAAGAGCGCGCGGCGCGCGATTCAGGAAGGCTTTTGATAGCGGAAGAGGACGGCGTTGTCGCCAAGGCGGACGCGAGGATGATCGTTTTAAAAAGTGGCAAAAAAGAAAGAATTTATAACCTGATAAATTTCTCCCGTTCCAACCAATCCACGGTAATTCATCAAAAGCCCATTGTTAATGTCGGCGAGCATGTCAAAAAAGGAGATATTCTTGCCGACACTTCGCTGACCGACAGAGGAAACCTGGCCTTAGGCACGAATCTTCTTGTTGCTTTTCTTTCTTGGGGAGGCGCGAATTTTGAGGACGCGATAATTCTTTCTGAGAGCCTTGTTAAACGCGACACTTTTTCTTCAATTCACATTGAAGATTTCAGCGTTGATGTCAGAGATACGAAATTGGGCCCGGAGATAACCACACACGACATTCCGAATGTCGGAGAAGAAAAATTAAAAGATCTTGATGAAGAGGGCGTAGTGAGGATCGGCGCCGAAGTCAGATCTGGCGATATTTTGGTGGGTAAAATTTCTCCAAAAGGGGAATCCGATCTTACGCCCGAAGAAAGATTGCTCCGCGCGATATTCGGCGAGAAAGCGCGCGATGTTAAAGACACATCATTGAGGCTTTCTCACGGAAAGCGCGGGCGTGTTGTCGGCATAAAAGTATTCACCCGCGAAAAAGGAGATAAATTGGAAACAGGAGTCATCAAGCAGATCCGGGTTGAAGTCGCGGAACTGCGGAAGATCTCGGTAGGGGACAAATTAGCCGGACGGCACGGAAACAAAGGCGTTATTTCAAGGATATTACCGGAGGAGGATATGCCTTATCTTGAGGACGGAACGCCAGTGGACATTATTTTGAATCCGTTGGGGGTTGCGTCTCGCATGAACATCGGCCAAATCCTGGAAACTCATTTGGGATGGGCCGCCGATAAATTGGGCTATCACGCCGTGACCCCGTCGCTTTTGGGGGTCGGAGAAGAAGAGATCAAGGCGGAATTAAAAAAAGCCGGATTACCGGAGAACGGAAAAGTAAGGCTGTTTGACGGCAGAAGCGGAAATGAATTCGACCAGAAAGTCACAGTCGGAAAAGTTTATATGTTAAAGCTCTATCATATGGTAGAAGACAAAATTCATATGCGCTCCATCGGGCCGTATTCATTGATTACCCAGCAACCATTGGGAGGAAAAGCTCAGGGTGGAGGGCAGAGATTCGGAGAAATGGAAGTATGGGCATTGGAAGGTTATGGAGCCGCTCATACCTTGCAGGAAATTTTGACTATTAAATCGGACGATGTTTTGGGGCGCGCGGCGGCATATGACGCGATCGTAAGAGGCGAGCCCTTCAAAACCCCGAATATTCCGGCATCTTTCCATGTATTGGTGAATGAATTAAAAGGATTGGCGCTGGATATTGATCTTAAAGGAGTTATATCCAGTCCGGATGACGATGAGGCGGATACGATAAAAAGCCGATCAAAAGAGCGCATGGAGGAATTTATTGAAGCGGAGGAAAAAACGGCCGAGAAACCCGCAAAAACAAAGCGAGAACTTATCGGGGCTAAGGGCAAAAAATAACAACTATGGAACAAAAAATAACAGATTTTAAATCGCTTATGATTCGGATGGCTTCCCCCGAGAAGATATTAAGCTGGTCTCGGGGCGAGGTCACGAAGCCGGAGACTATAAATTATCGCACCCAGCGCCCCGAAAAAGACGGACTTTTCGATGAGCGTATTTTTGGCCCGGAAAAGGATTTTGAATGCTATTGCGGAAAATATAAGCGCGTGCGCTATAAAGGCATTGTTTGCGACAAATGCGGCGTTGAAGTTACAAGATCAATCGTAAGAAGAGAGCGGATGGGACATATCGAGCTGGCGGCTCCGGTCTCGCATATTTGGTTTTTAAGAGGCGTTCCTTCGCGCGTTGGAATTTTGCTTGATGTTACGGTCGGAGACCTTGAAAAAGTCATTTATTTCGGAGGATATATAATTACGTATGTTGACGAAAAAGCCAGGGAGGAAGTGCTTGTGCTTTTAGAAAAAGAATTCAAATCAAAATCGAAGTCGGCAAGCGGACCAGAAAAAGAGGCGTTAAAAAACGCGATGGACGCTGCCAAAGCCGAGATCAAAGGATTGAAGCCGATGGCCATTGTTTCGGAGGTTGAATATCATCGCTTGAGTTTGAAATACGCCAGCGTTTTTGAGGCTGGTATCGGCGCGGAATCGCTCCGTAAAATTTGCGGAGAAATAGACCTCAAAAAACTTTCCGAATCTTTGGAAAAAGAAATTATTACCGCGACCATGATGCAAAAGAAAAAAGTTATCCGCAGGCTCCATCTCGTGCGGTCAATGCTACATTCCGGAGTTAAGCCCGAGTGGATGTTTTTAAAAGAAATTCCGGTGATTCCCCCGGCGCTGCGCCCGATGGTCCAGCTGGAAGGAGGCAGGCATGCGACATCCGACATCAACGATCTTTACCGCAGGGTGATCAACAGGAACAACAGATTAAGAAAGCTCTTGGAAATAAAAGCGCCGGAAGTGATCGTCAGGAACGAAAAAAGAATGCTACAGGAAGCGGTCGACGCGCTTATAGATAATTCGATCAAGCGTTCGCAGGGACCTGCCGCGACGTCGCAGGCGCAAAAGCGCCCGTTGCGCTCGCTTGCAGACATGCTAAAAGGCAAGCAGGGCAGATTTCGCCAAAACCTCCTGGGTAAGCGCGTTGATTATTCTGGACGTTCAGTCATTGTAGTCGGGCCCGAACTTAAATTGAACCAGTGCGGCTTGCCAAAGCATATGGCATTGGAGCTTTTCAGGCCGTTTGTCATACAAAAGCTTATCGCGAGGAATTCGGCTCACACTATTCGCGGAGCGGGGCGCCTGATCGACGATCTTTCGCCGGAGATTTGGGAATGTCTTGAAGAGGTGATCGAAGGGAAGTGCGTGCTTTTGAACCGCGCTCCAACTCTGCACAGATTGGGCATTCAGGCATTTTTCCCGAAACTAATTGAGGGCAACGCGATTCAATTGCATCCTTTGGTTTGCACCGCGTTCAACGCCGACTTCGACGGAGACCAAATGGCCGTGCATGTGCCGCTTACCAATGAGGCCCAGCAAGAGGCGAGGGAATTAATGCTTTCCGCTAGAAATTTATTAAAACCTGGCAACGGCGAACCCGTGATAACCCCTACGCAGGATATCGTTATGGGCGTTGCTTATTTGACACGAGTCCGCGAAGGATCGCGTGGCGAGGGAAAATATTTCGCGAGCCCTAATGAAGCCATCCTCGCGTATGATTTTGATAAAGTAAGCCTTCAGGCAAAAATCTTCGTAAGAGTGACCAAAACTCAGAAATATCAGGCGATCCAAAAAGACATTCTAGAAACTTCCGTTGGGAGGCTGGTATTTAACAGCGTTATTCCGCGCGACTATCCATATCTCAATTCCGAGATGAAAAAGAAAGACCTTGAAAGACTGGTTTCGGATCTCATCGGGAGATACGGCGTCGAGGAAACGCCCCCGATTTTGGATCGCATCAAGAGTTTGGGTTACCGGTATGCCACAAAAGCCGGTATCAGCTGGGGAATGGACGATATAAAAGTGCCGGCTGAAAAATATACTTATATCGACGCGGCAAAAGCCGAGGCAAAGGTCATTGAGGACCAATATGGCCAGGGTCTGCTTACCGACCGCGAAAGATACGAAAAAATAATTTCGATCTGGGGAGCTGTTAAAGCAAAGATAGATAAATTGGCTCCCGCGACGCTGGATCCGTTCGGACCGATACATTATATGGTAAATTCCGGCGCTCGCGGGAATTGGACACAGATCAACCAGCTGGCCAGCATGAAGGGCCTCGTGGTCAATCCCGCCGGCCGCATTATAGAGCTTCCTATATTATCGTCATATAAAGAAGGATTAAACGTTCTTGAATACTTTATTTCCACCCATGCCGCCAGAAAAGGAACGGCCGACACCGCTTTGAAAACAGCTGTCGCCGGATATTTAACCAGACGTTTGGTTGATGTTGTTCAGGACGTGATCGTATCGGAACCGGACTGTAAAGACGAAACCGGATTCGAGGTATTTAGAAAAGATTACGAAAAGCTGAGTAAAAATTTCGCATTGAGGATATTCGGACGCGTTTTGGCGCGTGATGTTGTCGATCCTGAAATGGAAAAGGTTGTCGTTAAAAAGGGTCATCTTCTTACCATGCCGGACGCAGAAAAAGTCGCGTCTTTGGACGTTCCGAGCGTATTGCTCCGTTCGCCGGTTGCTTGTAAGACCGTAAGAGGAATTTGCCAGCTTTGCTATGGGTATGACCTAGGCTCAAATACTCCGATCAAATTGGGTGAGGCGGTTGGAATTGTCGCCGCGCAAGCCATTGGTGAACCAGGAACCCAACTCACAATGAGAACATTCCACGTCGGAGGAGTCGCGGGAGCGGCGGACATCACGATGGGTTTGCCGAGAGTGGAAGAGATTTTTGAAATGCGTCTGCCGAAAGTGCAATCCATGATTTCCGATGTTCACGGACAGGTAACCGATATTGCCGAAAACACTGTGCCAGGAACCAGGGACAAGCTTGTACATGTGACGATTGACAAAGATAAAGACGAGGAAAAAAGGGAATTCGCCGAATATGTCGTTCCTTTTGGGAAAACGATTTTGGTAAATGTCGGAGACAAGATCGAGCCGGGAATGAAGATCACGGAAGGCGCGATTGATATTAAAGAACTCCTGCGCGTTGCCGGAGCTAAAGCCGTGCAAAATTATATTATTTTTGAGGTTCAACAGCTTTATACCTTCCAGGGAGCCGCGATAAACGATAAGCACATTGAGGTTATTGTCCGGCAGATATTCTCCAGAGTCCGCGTAAAGGATCCCGGGTCAACTGAGCTCTCGGTAGGAGATATAATTGAAAAGGCAAAATTGAGGGAAGAAAATCTTCGCGCGAAAAGAGAAGGAAGGCCGTTGGCAAAAGCCGTGCAGTTGGCGATGGGCATAACAAATGTAGCGTTGACCACGGAAAGTTTTCTTTCAGCCGCGTCATTCATGCAGACGATGCGCGTATTGACTAACGCCGCCATTGACGGCAAAGAAGATCGTCTCAGAGGATTGAAAGAAAACGTCATCATCGGCCGGCTTATTCCAGCTGGGACCGGCTATAGGAAAGAATATCTGAAGAAATTGGAAATGGGGGTAGAAGAGGAATAAACAACTTAAGATAATCCTATTTTCCGGATTCCAATTCCTTGTAATTGACTTATTTCATGGATTTTGATAGTATATAATTATGAAAATACCTAGATTTTATGGCGATTTAGGCGCATATATTAAGCAAGGCAAGGTTTTGGTTATTTATGGTCCGCGGCGTGTTGGCAAAACAACACTGCTGAATGATTTTTTATCCGGATGCAAACTTAAATATAGAATGGACTCGGGAGATAATATCAAGGTCCAAGAAACGCTTTCTTCGCAGGATTTTGATAGGCTTAAGGAATATGTTGCGGATTTTGAACTTATCGCAATAGACGAAGCACAGAAGGTCCCGCAAGTTGGACAGGGGCTGAAAATATTGGTTGACCAGATGCCAAATTTGCAGATCATTGCAACAGGATCCTCGTCTTTCGAACTCTCAGGGCAAATAGGCGAACCGCTTACCGGAAGGAAAAATACGCTTATTCTTTATCCAATTGCAAATCTTGAATTGCGTTCGCTTTATAATCCGTACGAATTAAAAGAAAAACTAAGAGAATTAATGGTTTTTGGAACCTATCCGAATGTGATGACGGCGCCGGATAAAATTCAAAAACAGAAAATTTTGGAAGAATTAACACATTCATATCTGCTTAAGGATATTTTGGAAATTGAACGCGTGAAAGGGTCAAAAATTTTACTTGATCTCTTGCGTCTTATCGCGTTTCAAGTAGGAAGCGAAGTTTCAATTTCTGAATTGGCTTCGCGGATAGGAATAGACGCCAAAACCGCCGGCCGATACCTTGATTTATTTGAAAAATCTTTTGTGTTATACAACCTACGCGGATTTTCACGCAATTTGCGGAAAGAGATTACTAAAAAAAGTAAATATTATTTTTATGATAATGGCATTAGAAATGCCATTATTTCAAATTTTAACGATATAGAAATTCGCAACGATACCGGCCAGCTTTGGGAGAATTTTTTGATATCCGAGCGCCTCAAAAAAGCTTCATATCGTTCTATTTTCAGCAACAAATATTTTTGGAGAACATGGGATCAAAAAGAAATAGATTATATTGAAGAGCGGGAAGGAAAATTATTTGCTTATGAATTTAAGTGGAGCGGAAAGAGCAAGCCGCCGAAAGAATTTTTAGGCGCGTATCCAAACGCGGAATTTAAAACAATAAATAAGGAAAATTATCTGGATTTTATTTTATAGTCCTCGAACCAACAATTTCGGCGCCGGCTATCCACAACCCTATTGTTTTCTCGGGGGGGTGATATGAACTTATTATGAAAAAATATATTATAACTCTTATGTTAGCGGCGCTTTTGGCGTCGCCTTATTTGGTTCATGCCGATAATTCGGCTTTAATCGCCGCATTGCAGGCTCAAATTGCGGCCTTAATGGAGCAACTTAAGTAATTGCAGGCAGGCCAGGGCAGTCAAAGCCAATGGTGCCACGATTTTTATGTTAATTTGAGGGTTGGAGACCGCGGCAACGATGTATCTGCGTTACAGCACGCTTTGAATCTGGACCTCGGACAAATAGTTGAAGAAACCGGATATTTCGGAGAAGATACTGCCTCAGCTGTAACCGGCTTACAGGAAAAATATCGCGGCGAGATTTTAACTCCAAACGGTTTACGATACGGAACCGGCTTTGCCGGCTCGTCCACAAGAAAAAAACTCAATCAGCTGTACGGCTGCGGAGTTGAGCTTCCTTACTCGACTCCTATGCCGCCATATCCAACTCCATACCCAACACCATTCCCAACGCCGCCTCCGATAAATAATTAAACTCCGGTTATTTCCGGAGTCAAAGGTCAGACTTCATTAAAAGTTGGAGAAGTCGGCACATGGAGTGTGAGTGCATATGATCCGGAACAAGATCCGCTTTCGTATACTGTCGTTTGGGGAGATGAAGCAGTTCAACCAATACCTGCTCCTACCGCGGTACCGCTTTCATCGGCTCCTGTTCAACAAACCGCCACCTTCACCCATTCCTACGCTAATGCTCGTGTATACACTCCAGTATTCTATGTAACAGATAACCAAGGCCTTTCCGCGAAAACAAGCATCAGCGTTAATGTCGGTGCAATAACAACCCAACCCTCCATCACCGTTACTTCTCCGAATGGGGGGAGCAGTGGCAGTTGGGCTCTACTCAGCAGATCAATTGGAGTTCAACCGGTTTTGCAAATGTTAACACTACAGTAGGCATTACGCTTTGGAACAGCGCAAAAACGAACCAGGTTGCATTTATCTGCGCCTCCTGCGCTATCGGAAGCGGAACTAATAGCAGGGCCTGGACTATACCAACGTTCGGAATTCCTGCCGGACAATATGTAATCCGCATCGCCACCCTTGATTCTTCCATGCCTATCTATAGCGATTCCAGCGACGCGCCGTTTAGCATTGTGGCGGCAAGTAGCGGTGGCGGAGGTGGCGGTGGAAGCGGAGGTTCTACTGGTGCGGTTGCTCTGAATTCTTCGCAGACGGCAAGTATTTTGGAGGCGATCAAGCCTATCTGGTGGCCATTGGGGTTCTAATTGGATTTTTGATCTAAAACATGCTATAATGGCCGTATGATTCCGGCAGGCATTAAACAGTATTTTTGGGAAGTAGATACGAAAAAACTTGATCCGAAAAAACATCCGGAATACGTTATTGCCCGTATTTTAGAATATGGCAGTCAGGAAGCTGCCGGGTGGGTCATTAAAAATTTCGATAAAAAATTAATTAAAAAGGTTATCAGTAAAAGCCGGGAACTTTCGCCCAGGAGTGCGAATTTTTGGGGCGAGATCTATCAAGTCAATAAAAAAGAAATATTATGTTTGAAGAAGTCCTTCCAAAAAAAGCAAAAAGCGCACTGGCAATACTAGGCGAGAGTGGCCTAATGAAAGGCGCATATCTTGCCGGAGGCACTGCTTTGGCGTTGCAGATCGGGCATCGCATTTCCGTAGATCTCGATTTTTTTACCCAAAAACAGTTTGAATCGGAGATTAGTGAAAAAATATTTTGAGTGGGAAGTCAAAATTATCGCGCCGAAATAAGATTTAAGCATTATCTTTACGAATCTGCCCTAGAATGCTAATTTTAAGGCAGATTTTGTTTTGACAAAATGGAAAAGAATATTTCCGGCTATTTGGAGCTGGAAAATGATTCAAGCCTGCACGAGACGCATAGAAAAGTGATCCGCAGCATCAATCTGCTATTGAATGGTAGCTACGAATCTGGAAAACCCGGCCTTCGCAATGCCGTTGTCGGCAATGAGCTGGAACGAGTTGCGACATCCGCCATTGTCGGTCTTTATTCAGTCAGCGATCCAAATCCGTCGTTTTTGCACAATGTGCGGAAGCAGGAGGGCGGTTTGTTTGTCAACTCGGTGGAAACCACGGAGAGCATTCTGGTTGCCGGGAATATTATTTTGACTGGTATGCCCGGCGGTGGCAAAACCTTGCTGGCAAAAGCGTTGGCCGCGCTTTGCGGTTTAACTTTTGCCAGGGTTCAGATGACTCCGGACTTGACGCCGCGCGATTTGATCGCGACGACTACGCTTGAAGGAGACAAGACATTTACCTATTTGGGACCGGCGGCATCAAGCAATATTTTGCTGGCAGACGAAATTAATCGCGCGACTCCGAAAACGCAGTCGGCTCTCCTCGAAAGAATGTCTTCCGGGACGCTGACCTACAAGGATCGCGGCAGGGAAGTTTCGTTGGTTTTGCCTCAGCCGTGTTTTACGCTGGCCACAAGGAATCCGATCGAGCAGGAAGGAACTTACAATTTACCGGAAGCCCAGCTTGACCGGTTTCTATATAACATTCAATTCCCACTGCCTTCCCGAGGCACATTGACCGAGGTGTTATCCTCGATATTGGACATCGCAGATCTCAAAATGCAGCCGTTAACTTCCGGCGCCGATATTTTGGAATGCAGAAATTTTATCGTAAAAGAGATCGAAGTTCCGGAACACGTCAAAAGTTATATTGTCAGATTAATCTTGGCTTGCTATGACCCTTTGTCATATGATATTTTTCCCGGTTTGAAAGAAAAATTAGCCGGAGAAACCCTTGTAACGCTTCCGCCAAATTCCCGCGCGGCGATCCACATTATGAATTCTTCCAAAACCCTTGCCTGCATTCAGGGAAGCAGGATCGTTAAAGTGGAACACGTCAAAAAAAGATTTTTTGAAGCGGTAAACCACCGTTTTGTTTTGAACAGGAGGGCCGTCCCTGTTTTACTCGCCGATTACGGAAACATAGATAATTTTCTGAGCCTTCTCATAAAGGGCGGCAATCGGAAAGGAATTTATGGCCTTCTTGACGTCGTGCCGATTGAGGAATGAACAATGCAAAAAAGAACCGGCCGGAAAGATTTTATTAAAATGCTCCGGGGCTTCTCTCTTGTCGAACCTTCTTTTAAGGTTTGGACGCTGACGTTCGGCGACCATAAGAGCATAAGAACCGGCGACGGAATGGAATTCAGGGAATTCAGGCAATACGAGCACGGAGACGATATCGCGAGTCTCGATGTTGAGGCGTCGCTCCGGACAGGCGAAAAATTGGCGCGCCTTAATCTTACCGAAGAAAAAGTAAAGTGCGCGGTCATTTTGGACGATTCTCCTTCGCTTGGATATTACGGCATGCGCGGCACGGCGTTATTGGCGGCAGGATGCTACCTGATGTCGGCCATAAAGAAAAAAGATCCGGCAAGCATGATAATTTATTCAAATGACGGAAAAATTCCTTTTATCTCGCCTAACATATTTTCCGCGGAAGATGCCATCGGTTTGCTACTAGACTTATTTGACAGGAGCGTAAGTCGCATAAACCAGCAGAGAAAAAATACGTTTGCTGAACTGGCGAGTAAAATTTCCAGATGCGCGGATCTTTCCAACAGCCTCGCGGTGATGGTTTCGGATTTTTCATTCAGCGATGTTTTTGTTTATCATGATGATGCTTCAAAAAAAGAAAAGCTGACAGGCTACGGCGAATTCAAGCGCGGAATGGATATGTTGTCGGGCGGGCGCGAAGCGCGGGACATTGCCTTAATCGGCGTCGCTCCTTATTGGAACGATTTTCTTGAGTTGCGTGGTTTTTTTTCTATCGAGGATTCCGAAACCGGGCAAAAAAAGACGATCCATTTTGATAATGCCTCAGCTGGCCGGTTTGTCGCCAGACAGCGGTCAAGGGAAAGAATACTGAAAGAACACTCGCGATTTCTGGATATCCCCATGGCATGGCTGCATTCGGGGGATAACGTTTCCGAGGAGATCGAGAAAACATTTATATGATATTACTCCCCAACAAAGCTCGGGGAGTTTTTATTGCCTTAAGGTAAATAATGCGCTATATAGAATACAGCTGATCTTTGAAGCATGAGGCTAAAATGCGATTGATTTCGAGGTTTTTGTGCTTATTGCTGGCTTTGATTTTTTTGAATTTAGCATCGGCAAATGGGCAGGATTATTCTAAACAATTTTATTCGAAGGATGATTTTTATTTCCTGAATAAAGCCGGCAAAAGAACGCTGTTGGATATCGTACCGGGGAAGATCGCGGTTCAATTTCTTCAATTTACCGACAATTCTGTTTACGAAAAGGTTTTTGGCGAATACGGGTTGACGGCAAAAAATTGGGAAAGGATCACGGTCAATTTCGGCGCTTCCGAGATAAAACGCACCATGTCCGCGTCGCAGGAAATTTTTGTTGTCAGTTTGCCGGCATCGCTCGATAGTTTGATGCTCGTCAATTCTTTGCTTGCACAGAACGAGGTCTATGATGCCGCGCCGGTTTTTCGTTTAAACGGCGAGCAAGTTTTTCCGGCCGGAATTTGGGTAAATGACAAGTTCGCGTCAGAGCGGGAAAAAAACGCTCTTCAAAGCAAGCTAATAAGGCATAATTATTTTGCTCTTTGGTCCGAATACGGCCAACAGCGTCCGCCAGGAGTTTCGGCAAGGCTGAATTATTATCGCAGGACAGGCAAAGATTTTACGAACTCTCTTCGTTTAAGCAGGCTTATCGCGCAGGACGTGCTGGCGCTTTGGTCCATTCCGGATTTTGTTCCGTTAAAGCCGCCGATCGAAGTGTCGGGGTCGCTTTCGAGGCCTTCCGGCACGATGAATGCCAGATTTGAGGCGGCATACCGGATCAAATACGACCCTAAAAAAGTTGTTCCTGATATTGGCGCGCTAAAAAATACGGAGCTTTTGTCGCTGAAGCCGAAAGACATGGCGGAAGGATTTTTTAGGCCGGAGCCGCTGAATTTCCGGGAATCGCCTGGAAATATTTTGATCAAATTTGCGTTTAGGATGTATGAGCCTGGATCTTTTGAGATCTCGTCTTTAGCTGTTCGCTATAATTATGTCGGAGCAGATAAAGAAGCTCCGCCGGAGGTTGCCGGTTCAGCCGCTCTTCGTGTAAAAATAGCGGGTCTTGTCCCGCGGGACAGCGACGGCAAGCCGCTGGCTGCGGACATTTTCGGATGGAAAAAAATGGGCGTCATCAAACCCGAAATACCTCCGATGCCGAAAGCGGAAGAATATCCGCCTACCGATATCAGGTTTTATGGCAAAGGAATTCAGCTAAAATATCCGGCGCTTGGGACAATTCTGATGTCCGCGTCCTACTTGATTTTTGTCGTCATGGCTTTGATCGGTTCTTTTTTCCTGGGAAGATTGGCATATCGCCGCATGCTTTTGCGGAAAAGTTCCGCGGCGGGCGAATTTGCGAGAACCGGAACGGCGAGATCCGCAAAGCGATACATCCGCGAAATCCTGCGGGCGCCGGACGGCAGAGCCGACAGCGAATTGCTCGCGGAATGTCCGGATGAATTGAGAGTAGATCTCGCGGAACTATTATCAGCTTTGGATAAATTTACGGGAGAAGAAAGATTGTCCGAGTTCGAGATTTCCAAGACACGGTACGCGGCCCGTAAATTGAGAAGGGGCATGAAATGGAAATAATGAATTCGTATTTTGAAGCGCCGATATTTTTAATAATGATACCGGCGTTTTTTTTCCTGATATTTATCGGCAGGGCAAAAAGAAAGATTACCGCAAGCTCGGGTGCACTGTTTCTTCTCGCAGAAGTTTCCCGGACCGGACGCGCGTTGCGCGGGATAGTGTTCGTTTTACCTAAATTTCTGATATTCACCGGCATATGTGTAATTATCATTGCTGTAGCGGAGCCGCGAAACCGCGAGACAAAAATCGTCAGCAGGGTGGAAAGCGGCAGGATTGCGGTAATTATTGACGATGTTTCCGGAAGCATGATGGGAAAGAATATTGCTATTTTAAAAAGCGCAAATATGGCGTTTCTTGACGCTTTTTGCAACAAAGAGGGCGGCGACAATGACGGCCTTTCGCAAAATCTTGTCGGCGTGGTTGCCTTTTCGGCCGACGCGGATATAAGAATGACGCCTACCGGCGATTGCGCGATCATAAGGCGCCGTATCGCGGCGCTGGAGATCGATAGCAGTACGGCCATTGAAAAGGGCCTATGGAAAGGATTGGCGCTTATTATCGAATGGGCCGACCGTGGTCGTCTGATTCCCAACGATGAATTTCGGCGCGTCAAAGCGTCTCTCTACGAAAGACAGCTTCGGATTCCTAAAAAAAGCGCGGAATTTTGCAGGACGCACAAAGGACTTTCTTTATTGCTGTTTACAGATGGAGATTTTGACTACAGGTTTCAGTCGCGGGAAGCGGCGCTTCAGATGACACGGGACAGAACTAATTTTACGGCAATGAATCCTTTCAATGTCATTGATCTTGCCAAATCGCTATGCATCCGGACGTATTTCTGGAGCATGGGAGATCTCCCGCAGTCTTATAAAGACGCTTTCTCCAACCCGCCCGGCTCTGGACTTGCCGTTCAAATTTCCGGGCTTGACAAAACCGAACTGATAAAATCATACGAGGACGCGGCGAAGAGAGAGGCGGGAGAGATCATCTCCGAAGAAATAGTCGAATGGAATCCTCTGAAAAGGTATTTTATCTCGACAGGGACTATTTGTTTTTTGCTCGGACTTCTGATATTTTGGAGTAAGAATTATTCCCATCGGGAGGGAAAGATATGACAAAAAAATTGTCGGCTAGCCTTGTCGCTGTCGCCGCAACCCTCTGGTTTTTGGGTTCGTGGCTTGACGGATTATCGAACAAGGCCGAGCTTGAATTGAGCGCGAAGATCGGTAAATGGAAAGAAGATGTTTTAGCTTTAAAAACAAAACCGAGTGAAAGTCAGATCGCATACATAGTTGCCGGAAGTTCTTATGCCGAGTGTGACAGACATTTGTTCAACTTCCTGTTTTTTTTGAATAACGGTTTGGCTGAACAGGCCGGAGAAGAGCGCGATCTGTCTTCGAAATCATGCGAGGCGGCGCACAATCTTGCGCTGATTCAGTCGCAATCACAGAATGAAAATGAGCGGTTTTACGCGCTCTATGCGCTTGGCAACATTAATGTGAGGCGGGCGATGCTGGCGCTATCCTCGGAAGAGCAGACAGCAGCCCTTAAAGAATCCATTGATTCTTACATTGAGGCGTTGCTGATAAAGGACGACTATGAGGCAAAATTCAATCTTGAATTGTTGTTGTCCATTAATCAAAACGCGCGCGCCGCGGCGGGCCAAAAATTATCACCGGATAAGTTCCAATTGAAACCCAGGCCCGGGGCAGCGCCCGGACACGACGGGAAAAGCAAACTATAAAAAATACAGGGCGTCGATTGCCCTGTTTTTCTTTTTATGCTAATTAAATGTTAGAGATCCATTATTATGGCGGCGGTATGGCAGAACTTTTATTCAGATATCCTTACGTATTGAACGGGTTATATTTTTTGCCGATATTGCTTTTTTTGGCTTTTCGGCATATAGCGCGCAACGCCAAATTGCTTCCGATAATTGACGGCCGTCCGGCAAAATTGCGTAATTTTTTTCAGGCAATATTTGCGATCACCGCAGCCGCTTCATTTATTGTCGCTCTCGCGGAGCCGTTTGGCGTGGATAAATTTAAGAAGCCAGTTTGGAAAGGGGAGGTCGTGGATTTTGTGATAGATCTTTCGCTAAGCCAAAATGCCAACGATGTTAAGCCGAGCAGGCTGGAAGTGAGCAAAATGGCGATTCTCGAAGCCGCCGACGTATTTAACAAAGAAGGAATTGCAACGCTTTGCCTCGCTTTCTTTACAGTTAGTTTTAACAGGTTGCTTGAATGTACTCCGGACATTGATAATTTTAAATCGATCGTTCAAAGACTCGACACCGCGCTCGCGGGAAATATGGGAGGCACCAATTTATTGTCCGCCATTCCCGCTGATTATGGCATGATCAGAGAAGAAGTCGTGCCGAAAAACAGCAGAATAACCCTTTTTTTGATAACTGACGGCGGGAAAGAAATGTTTAGAGATAAGCTTACTGGCGCGGTTATCGCGTCGGAGCTAGACTGGAAAGAAGACGAGCTGAGAAAAAAAGTGGTTGAGCTTTCAAAGAGCGGTATCCGCGTTATACCGATTGGGATCGGCGGAACGAAACCTGCGCCGGTCATTGTTGATGGCGAAACGTATTACGCGATGCTTGACGAGAAAATAATCAAAAAAATAGCTTCATGGAGCGGGTCGCCGGAAAGGTATTTTATCATGCGCGACGGCGCGGATTTCGGGAAGTGGATCTCGGATCAGATACTGATGAACAGGGAAGTGGATTATTACCGCGATGAGTCTAAAGAAACCGATCTGTGGAGATATCCGCTTTTGCTTGGGATATTTCTCGCGTCCGTAGCCTTCGGCGCGTTGGGAGTTGTGCGAAAGCTCGTTGTATGGTAGCTTGAATTCAGATTTGAGAATGATATGAAAAAGGCCGTTTTTGCGGTTTTGGCGTTGTTTGCAAGCTTTTTTTTTGGCGCCGGATTTGCGGCGGAGCAAGGTTTTAGATTTTTCATTTCTGAAAATCCGCCGGCGGAAATTTTGGCGCTGGTTGACACTATGCCGGTCGAGGAGGCAGGGGAATTTGGATTTTCAAGCAAAGGTGATAATGTTTTTGATTTCGGCATTCACATTTTTATAAAAAGCGGTTCAGTGACGCCCGACGTTCCCGATGCGTTTATGCTCGTTGCGCTTTCGCCACTTCTCGATGAGAAAGGAGAAACTGTTTCCGGTAAATATAGTGTTAAATTGGCAGGCTTCATTTTTCTTGACGAACAGATAGCTTGGTTCGCGTCGGAGGAGGCCAAATCAGCGTTTATTAAGGCATTCGAGTAAGCCGATTGCCTTTTTTATTTGGCATGTTACTTTGAAAACAGTTGTTGTTTTATATTTATGACCAAGTTTAGGGCTTGTTTGTTGTGTGCGCTCATGACATTGTTTTTGGTAATTGCGAGCTCGGGCGTGGCCGAAGTGCCGGAAGGCGACGCGCAGATAAATTGCGATAAATTTTATCCCGACAACCTGGCAGATATCATGCTTCTCGTCCGGGATTGCTATGTCGACAAGATCGACCCGAATGTTTTGGACGCGGCTTACAAAAGCGGCGGCCTTGAGGAAGTTTTTAAGCTCCTCGACCCGCACAGCCGGTATTTGGATCAGGAAGCCGCTGCCAAAGAAGACGCGCTTGAAAAAGAAGACAGATCATTCGGCGGCGTCGGATTGGAAATCGGTATCGAAGGCAAAGATATTGTTGTCCGGGGTGTTATTGCGGAAAGTCCGGCATCACGCGAAAATATTAAAGAAAATGACATTATTTCGGCGGTTTGCGAAAGTAAGGATATTTGTTTTGCGATAAGTGCCGATGACTTGGATCTTAAGGATAAGATGGTCAAGAATAAATTTTTAACTGATGTAATAAACAAGATCCGCGGCAAAATCGGCACAACCGTTATCCTTAAATTTAAGCGTCAAGGTCTGCAGGATGAAATTATTGTGCCTTTGACCCGCGCCGTCATACAGGTAGCAAATGTTACATCAAAGATTTTTGGGGAATTTGGATATGTAAGTTTGAGGCAGTTTATTGAGTGGTCCGATGTGCGGATCTCTGAAAAGATTTTTAAAATGGGAGATATCAAGGGATTGGTTCTTGATCTAAGGGGCAATCCGGGCGGGTTTTTGCCTCAAGCAAACCTCGTTAGCTCTTTATTTTTGGAGCGAAAAAGCTTAATTGAAACAATTGTTACAAGAAAAAATCCCAAAGATAATCCTCAAAAATTTCACGCTTATTTACCGGGCATTTTCCAAACAAATTTCAAAATGCCGTTGGTCGTGCTCGTAAATCAGGGTAGCGCCTCGGCGTCAGAAATCGTCGCCGCGGCTTGCCGGGATAATAAGGATAAAAAGGGAAATCCAAGATGCGTGGTGGTTGGGATGCCTACTTTTGGTAAAGCAGTTATGCAAAGACGCTATGATTTTGGAAGCGGGCGCGTTTATATCACAACCGGACGGCTTTACCGGCCAAACGGCAAAAGCCTCCAGGGCAAAGGAGTTATTCCCGATATCATTGTAAGCAATTCCGACAGCGAGACGCTCGGAAACGAGCTGAAATTACGGGAGAAATTTTCCGAAAGAGGATTGGAACGATATATCAGGGGAGAAGAAGAGGAGTTTACTCCGGAAGAAAAGGCAAAATTTTCATTAATTCGGAAAGACAGGCAACTGGAAATGGCATTTGAAATTCTCAAAATTTTGAAACAAAGTAATTAACAGCCCCGCTTAGCGGGGCTTTTTTCATATGTTACACTCAAAAATAGAGCTATTTTATAATGTATGGCGATGAAAAAGCGCCTTTTTGCTGTTTTATTCCTACTTGTTTGTTCCGTGGCTTATGCCAGTCCGCTCGGAGATATTATTCGCAATATCGATGCGGCATCCGCGAAGATATTTAATTTTTGCACCTATAATATTGAATATAAAGACGGCGCGAAAAAGGGACCCGAAAAGGTGGCGGGAAGATATGTGGGCAACGCGGTTTTTATAGAATATCCCGGCTCTTCGCATCTCGCGCTTACCAATAAGCATATTCTCAAATGCGCGGCGGAGACCGAAGATATCAAAGGCTATATGCCAGGCGAAAATATTGACGGCATCGAATCGTTTACTTCAACATCTTCGCTTAAAATAAAATGGGGTTCGCAACTTTTAAATACGGCTCTTGCCGGCATGCCGGTCAACGGCAACCAGGATATTGACCTCGCGATTCTTGAAGTTAAATGGCCGCAAAAGAGTCCGACGCATGGCCGCATGAAAGTTTTGACCGATGAAACCGCATACGACCTCGGGAACGAAGTGATAGTGCGTGGATTTATGCCGTGTGGCGAAGGATCGCTTTGTGATGATGACGGGTGGGTCAGGCGCCTGAAATTCGCGCGCGTCGAAGGAATTACCGCGGACAAATTATTTGTTCAATTAAATACTCCGGGGTATGGCGGAATGTCCGGCAGTCCGGTGATGATTTTAAAAAATAATAAACTTTACGTGATCGGAATTTTTTCCGTGGCATATTTAACTTCCAGATACGGATCGGTGGATATGTCTTGGGCTGTTCGCCTGAAAAAAGAATATTTTAATAAAAAAAAGAAGCCCTAGCTTAGCTAGGGCTTTTATGCTTCTATGTCCATTAGAGTTGTTTGACCCATGTGTTAAAAGCATTTTTTTGGTCGAGAAAATGGGCACTGTGGGCGTATGGCGGCGGAACAGGTTTGCTTGTAGCCTTGTATGCCCAAGTTTATATGTCGGTATTGCTTAACGATTGGTATGGGCGATATTACGATATTTTACAAAAGCCAACGGAACACGGCATTGCGGCGTTTTGGAATAACCTTTGGGAATGGGTATTTATAGTGATACCGTATATTTTAGTTGCAACCGGAGTAAGTTACTTTACCAGGCTGTATACTTTGCAATGGCGTGAAGCGATAACGTTTAATTATATTCCGCGATGGCGCAATGTGCACGAAGAAATTGAAGGAGCGAGCCAGCGCATACAGGAAGATACTTTCCGGTTCGCTCGCATCGTGGAATCTTTAGGTTTGCAAGTTGTAAGGGCTATTATGACACTGTTCGCGTTCCTTCCTGTCTTGTGGAAATTAAGCAACAAAGTTAATGTTGTTTTCCTAAACGATATTCCGGGCGCTTTGGTTTGGGTAGCTATAGCTACAAGTTTCGGAGGCATGGTTATTTCATGGCTGGTTGGCGTTAAACTGCCCGGGCTTGAGTATAATAATCAAAAAGTAGAAGCCGCATTCAGAAAAGAGCTTGTCTTGGGTGAAGACGATAAAATAAATCATTCGTCGATAGAGACGCTTACGGAACTCTTTACCGGCATCAGATTTAATTATCGGCGGTTGTATTTGCACTACGGGTATTTTGACCTGTGGGTATGGTTTTATGACCAAGCCGTATCGCTTTTGCCGGAGATTTTGGCAGCCCCTGCTTTATTTGCCGGAAAAGTGACTTTGGGCGTAATAATGCAGGTTGGCAACGCATTCGCAAAAGTGCATAACAGTTTCGCTCTGTTTGTACATAATTGGACCACTGTCACGGAACTTCGTTCCATCTGGAAGCGCCTGCATGAATTTGAAGCAAACCTTGAAAAGTATAAAGTTTCCGGATAAATGCCGCAAAACATTGCCAAAATAAGCCTGAATAAAGCGGGCTTATTTTTTTGCCTTTTTTTGTTATAATAATATAATCAATCAAATGTCCAAGAAGAAGAAAAATCGCGGGAAGAACGGCAACAAGGAGACAAATAAGCCGAACTCCGACCCCTGGCATAAGAGCCTAAAACCGGAGACCAAAAACTCGCTTTGGGCTGTTTTTTCGTTTGCTGTCGCCGTACTTTTTACTTTGGCGTATTTTGGCAAGGCCGGTCTTGTTGGAGCTACCATTCAAAAGTCACTTGAGGTAACTTTCGGAAAAGGTTTCTTTTTAGTTCCGCTAGCTTTCTTCTTGGGAGGGTTTTCGTTTTTATTCGCTTTCGGAAATCATCTGGTGGCGACAACGGTGATCGGCGGCACGCTTTTTCTTTTGAGTTCTCTGGGAATTGCCGACATTATTTTCGGGGAATACACAGGTGGTTATCTCGGCTTTTTTTCATCTTATCCTTTTCTAAGATTTTTTGATTATTGGGCATCGCTTGTTATTCTATCGTCTTTGTTTTTAGCTTCACTTTTAATAATGCTGAATTTTTCTTTAAAGCCAAGGAAAAAAGAGGCGGACGTTTTGGAAGACGATCTCATCAATGAACATTTTACATCTCCCGCCCATACACCACAGGCTCCGACAAAGGTGGTTGCCGAGGCCCAGAAACCGGCTGTAGAAGAAAAACGCGAAGAGGACGAAATAAAAACATCTTTATTTTCAAAAGTATTTTCGCCGAAGCCAAAGCCAGCGCGCATCGAGCCTCAAAAGCAGATGTCGTATGTTCCGCCCCCTCTTGACCTTTTGGAAGGAGACAAAGGAACACCGTCTTCCGGCGATATCAAAGCAAATGCGAATATTATTAAAAGGACTTTGCAGAATTTCGGCATCGATGTTGAAATGTCCGAGGTAAATGTGGGGCCCTCCGTGACGCAATACACGCTGAAGCCAGCCGAAGGCATTAAGCTTTCCCGCATCACCGCTTTGCAAAATGACCTGGCATTGGCGCTGGCGGCGCGCTCCCTGCGTATTGAAGCGCCCATCCCGGGAAAATCTTTGGTCGGGGTTGAAATACCGAACCATTCGATATCTTTGGTCGGCCTCAAAAGCCTTTTTGACACGGAATATTTTCAGAAAGCGCCTCCGCTGTCTTTTGCCGTAGGCCGCGATGTTTCAGGCAGGGAAGTTTATGCTGATATAGCGAAGATGCCTCATTTGCTGATTGCTGGCGCGACAGGCGCGGGAAAATCTGTCGCCATCCACTCGCTCATCGTAAGTTTGCTTTATAAAAATTCGCCGCAATTTCTGCGTTTTATGATGGTAGATCCGAAGCGGGTGGAGCTCGCCGGATACAACGGCATTCCTCATTTGCTCACGCCCGTTATTGTTGACGCTAAAAAAACCATCATATCGCTTCGCTGGGCGGTCCGCGAGATGGAAAGGAGATATGAAAAGCTTTCTTTGGCTTCAGCGCGCGACATCAATATTTACAATAACGAAATGATTTCGGAGAAAAGTTTCGACGAGATATTGCCAAATATTTTAATAGTGATCGATGAGCTGGCTGATTTAATGGCCGCATATCCGCGCGAAATGGAGGCATCCATAGTGCGCTTGGCACAGATGTCGCGGGCAGTGGGGATACATCTCGTTGTTTCTACCCAGCGGCCGTCAGTTGAGGTTATTACCGGGTTAATAAAAGCGAATATAACCGCGAGGATCGCTTTGCAAGTGGCATCATTAGTCGACTCCCGGACTATTTTGGATATGGCAGGAGCAGAAAAACTTTTAGGGAACGGCGATATGTTGTATCTCGCGGGAGATGTTTCTAAGGCGAGGCGCATCCAGGGAGGATTTATATCCGACAACGAAGTTAAAAAAGTTGTATCTTATCTCAAAGAACATGCCGGCGAGTTTGAGGCAGAGGAGGTTGATATGGATATTAAGTTGCCTGGCACTGATCCGAACGCGCCATCAGATTTCACGGACGAAGAAGATAGCGTAGACGACGAGCTTTACGAGGCCGCGAAAGAGACTGTGATAGAAGCGCAAAAAGCATCTACCTCATATCTGCAAAGAAAGCTTCGCATCGGCTATGCGCGCGCGGCAAGCATCATTGATATGCTTGAAGAGCGTGGAGTTGTCGGGCCCGGAGAGGGAGCAAAGCCGAGGGAGGTATTAATTAAGAAGGGCGAGAGCGATGCCGCCGACCGCTTAATAAGAGATTTTGAAGCAAAGAAAGCATATGAAGAGAAAGAGATGCAAAAAGCGCTAAAGCCGGAGAGAACCAAACATGAAAAAACGCCGATAACGCAAAAGACAGAGGAAGATGATGATGGCGAGGATGAGAATGTCCCTTACACCAATTTTGATTTTTAATTTATGTATATCCGCCATATTATTTTCGCAGCGGTAATAGTGCTCGTAGCGGGTTATTTTTTTTATGAAGCCAAAGAGGTGATATTAGCACCTGGCTTGGAAATTTTAGAGCCTGTTAACGGCGCGACGCTTGAAGCTTCGGTAATGCGCGTGGTGGGGAAGACTAGGCCAAAACTTGCGGTTTGGGCGGGAGGCAGAATTTTCACAAGCAACGAGGAAGGTAATTTTGAGGGCGAGCTCCCGCTCTCTCCCGGGTACAATCAGATAGGTTTTTCCGTCAAAGACCGCTTCGGAAACGAGACAAAAAAAGTTTTGCAAGTTTTTGTGAAATAAAAATAAAAGACATGGCTTATACCAGGTCTTCTACATATTATATATGTCAATAGTTCCTGAGAGCATCTTATCGAATGAGAATTTTTGAGTGGCGAGTTCCAAAGAGCGCAAGCCCATTTTTTCGCGCGTTGCTCTGCTTTTTATCACAAGGTTAAGCGCTTTTGCAATCTCATCAGGATTTTTTGGCGGGACCAATATCCCATTTTTTTCATTTTCGATAAGGTCAGTGAGCCCGCCGACGGAGGAGGCGACAATTGGCAATCCCGCATTCATCGCTTCGAGGATCACATAAGGCAGACCCTCTTTTAATGAAGGCAAAATAAAAATATCAAAAGCTTTAAGGTATTTTGAGGCACCCATTACGAAGCCCGCTAGAATTATATCGTCCTGTAATTTTTTATCATCTATTTCTTTTTTTATTTTTTCAAAATCTTCGCCGTTGCCGATGATAATAGTTTTGAAGTTTTTTCCGCCAGAGGCGGATCCGTCTTCGGCGGAAGCTTTTAGTTTTTTGATCCCACCGATCAAATATTCCAGACCCTTATTTTTTGTAAATTCGGCGATCGTGCCTATTATATTTTTTTGTTTTACGTCGATTTTCAAGAATTCCCTGGCCTTTTCCGCGGGTAAGAATTCCGGCATTTTTATCCCTAAAGATAAAAGGGCAAATTTTTCATTTTCAATAAGTGGCATTTCTATTGCCTGCCTGTAATCATGGCGAGATAAAATGATAATCCTATCTGAAAGAAACGCGGTAAACCATTGGAGAAAATAGATTACTCCCTGAAATATGAAATTCCGCCGTTCATTAAAAGCCCATCCGTGAACCGTAAAAATTACCCGCGGATTCCACTCTGTTCTCTCGGTACCTTTTCTGTCCCAGCGATCCCATAGTTTTAATGCCTTTGCCGCAAGCGCTCCCAAGCCGCCAACTTTCGAGCTATTTAAATGTATGATGTCCGGCCGTTCATCTTTGAATATTTTCCAGAGATAAATGGTTGAGAACATTTCTTTTAAAAAATTAATATCGCGCTCAAGATGAGGTATGCCAACAATCCGCACTCCGGCCAATTTGAGATTTTCCGCCAATAAACCATGGCCACCGACCGCTACGGCAACTTCATAATTTTCTCGCTGCAACGAGGTTGTCAAATCATATACATAGCGTTGCGCTCCGCCCCAGTTTGATTTCGTGATTACATATAATACCCTTTTTGCCATTATGTTTTATTATCCACAATTTCAGAGATTATACAATTTGGAGAGGCAAGAGTATAATATAAACAATATGAATACACTATATATACTATTGGCCATTGTGGGACTGTTTATTTTTTGGGTTATATTTGCCTATAATCGCCTGGTTACTTTGGCTTATAGGGCTAAAGAGGCACTTTCGGACATAGATGTCCAGCTAAAAAGGCGCTATGACCTTATCCCAAATCTGGTGGAAACGGTAAAGGGCTACGCCAAGCACGAGTCGCAGGCGTTTGAGAATGTGACCAAAGCGCGCGCCGCGGCCATATCCGGCGGTACTAACGCTTCGCTTCATGACAAGGCGGTAAATGAAAATATGTTGTCAGGCGCCCTAAAAAGTCTGTTTGCCGTGGCCGAGGCATATCCTGAATTGAAAGCGAACACCAACTTCATGGAGCTTCAGCGCGAGCTTTCGGACACGGAAAATAAAATTCAGGCTTCTCGCAGGTTTTATAATTCGAACGTTATGGAATTAAATTCAAAGATAGACATGTTCCCGACAAATATTATTGCCGGCATGTTTAACTTCAAAAAAGAGGAATTTTTCGACTTGGATGAGGCTCCGGCGCAAAGGGAAGCGGTGAAGGTTAGTTTTTAATGATGGTTTATTTAATTTTCCAAAATGAAATAACCCCCTTAATCCCCCTTATTTTAAGGGGGACAAAATTAGTGCCACTCTTAAGGTAAGAGGGGCTAGGGGAGTTATGATATTATGGCTACAATTTGGACTCACAAGGACTCAAATATCCGCAAAACGTGGTTTTTGATAACTATTTTTTTGGTTTTGATTTCAACCGCCGGCTGGGTGTTTTCCAGGGTTTATGGCAATCCAGGCATACTCGTTTTCGCGGTGCTTTTCAGCACGATAACAAGCCTCATTTCTTATTGGTATTCTGATAAAATTGTTATCGCGACGACTGGAGCGAAGCCGATCCCAGAAAATGTTTATCCAGAACTGCATAATATCGTGGAAAATCTCGCGATAACTGCGGGGCTTCCAAAACCAAGACTGTATTTGGTAGATTCTCCGCAGCCCAATGCTTTCGCAACAGGAAGAGATCCGGAACATGCAATTGTTGCTGTAACTTCCGGAATATTGCGGATCATGGAGAAATCTGAACTCGAGGGTGTTTTGGCGCACGAAATGTCGCATGTCGGCAATCGCGACATGCTTGTTTCTACCGTTGTAGTCGTATTGGTCGGAGTTATCCAGCTTTTGTCCGATATGTTTTTGCGTTCAATGAGGTGGGGCAGACTAAGTAATGACAGAGATAATGGCGGCGGGCAAATTCAGGCGATTTTTCTGCTTATCGGAATAGCTCTGGCCATTCTTTCTCCTTTCATTGCCTTACTCATCCAGCTCGCGGTATCGCGTAAGCGCGAATATTTGGCTGACGCGTCCGGTGTCCTGCTTACAAGATACCCCGACGGACTCGCAAGCGCATTGGAAAAATTGGCGCATGACCATACGCCGATGCGCCAAGCAAATCACGCAACCGCACATCTCTGGCTAGATGATCCGTATCAGGGGAAGCGCAAAACCGTCAATTGGTTTGCCAATCTTTTTATGACACACCCGCCGATAGAGGACAGAATTCGACGCTTGAAAGAAATGTCTCTTTAAGTATATAATAATGTCAGATCATTTTAACCAATGAAATATAAATTTGGCGGCGCCGCTGTTATAGCTCTTGGCGGCTCCATTATCCATCCGAAGGAAATTGATACGTTGTTCATTAAAAATTTTCATAAATTTATTCTTGAACAGATCGCGACGAATAAAAAATTTATTATTGTCGCCGGCGGCGGATCTGTGGCAAGAGATTATCAAAAAGCCGCGTCAGCGGTCGTAAGGATCGAGGACGAGGATAAAGATTATCTCGGCATACATGCGACTCGGTTGAACGCTCATTTCTTGCGCACTATTTTTTTTAAGCAGGCGAATCCGACGGTGATCGACAAGCGTTTTAAGATCCGTTCACTTGACCATCAGGTTACCATCGCGTCCGGCTGGAAGCCGGGCTGGTCGACGGACTATGTCGCGCTTCAACTCGCGCACGATTTCAAGATCGGAGAAGTCATAATAGCTGGAAGCCCTTCACATGTCTTTAATAAAGATCCGAAAAAATATAATGATGCCAAGCCAATTGAAAAAATTTCGTGGGCTGATTACCGAAAATTAATTCCTGAAAAATGGATTCCGGGAGCGCATTCTCCCGTTGATCCTGTCGGAGCGGCGCTCGCGCGTGAAAAAAAATTAAAGGCCGTAATTATTAACGGGACTGATTTAAATAATTTCGGCAAGCTTCTTGCCGGAAATGAATTTGAAGGTACAATAATTGAGTGACTGCCCACGCTTTTGACGGGGCAAGGAAGGGTCGCATAGTGGTCTAGTGCGCTCGCTTGGAAAGCGAGTGTGCCGTAAGGCACCGCGAGTTCGAATCTCGCCCCTTCCGTATGTGGATAACTCAAAAACCCCGCCTATTGAACCGGCGGGTTTTTTTTATGTTATTCTCGCAAGACTTAATTTATGAAACATAAAATAACAAAAAATAACAATATCAAACCTTAATAAACCTTGATAGCCATTAGCTTCAAATTTTATTTTGCTTCATAATTCGTTTATGAAACAAGTTTTGTTCCTTGGACGGCTATGATATCGAAAGCAATAAAAAAATAATCCCGCAATTGCGGGATTATTTTTGACAAAATTTATGCCTATTTACTGTATAATAAATGTATAGTTGTGAACAGAAATTATACAGCCTTACACCATTTAAAACGCGTTTTTCCAAAAATTGTTTCAGCCTTTTTGCTGTCAGTGTTGGTTTTTGTTTCTTTTTTCGATCTTGCGCAATCCGCGGCCGGAGTTCCGAGGATCATAAGCTATCAGGGAAGATTGGCCAACGCGGCCGGCGATCTTCAGGGCGGATCTTCTGGAACAACTTTCTATTTCAAATTTTCTCTGCATACCGCGAGTTCCGGAGGGTCCCAGCTTTGGCCCGCGAACTCGGCAACTCCATGCACTCATTCGCTTACAGTAACGAACGGAGTCTTTAACGCCGGCATCGGCGACACATCGGAGTGCTCTGATATTCTTGATTATGATTTTACTCAAAACGATACCATATATTTACAGGTCCAAGTTTCATCGAACGGATCATCTTTTGAAACTCTTATCCCTCGGCAAAGGATTGATTCTTCCGCGTACGCGATCACGGCCTCGACCCTGATTTCAACATCAACGCAGTCGCGCCTCGGCACGACAACTTCCATAGGTTCATCGCTGCTTACGGTTGAGGCAACCAGCACAAATTCAATTTTGGTTTCTTTGAGATCTTTTTTAAATCAAGTTGCGGACATTTTCCAAATTCAGGATAGTTTCGGCACGGATATTTTTACTGTAAGCGGAGGAGGAAATATCGGAATAGCAACATCGACGCCATCTCAGCCTTTTTCCGTTCATGGCAACGCTTTGATATCCGGAAATCTTTCTGTTGCAAATTTGATCGCGACAGGCACGACGAAATTTAACGGAGTAACTTATACTTGGCCGAGTTCGGTTAGCGCAGGAAATTTTTTGCAAACTGACGGAAGCGGAAATTTAACTTGGGCTGCTGCGTCAGCGTCTGGAGGAGGCTTCACCGACTCCGGAACCCTTGTCCATCTCACAACCCAAACAGACAACCTTTCTATCGGCACAACAACCCCCGATGTCCGTTCCATCGTCACCATCGGCGCCACTTCAACGACGGCAAACCTCCTGACCCTCAAAACGCAGACGGGACAAACAGGGAATTCGTTTATCCTCCAGAACTCCGCCTCATCAACCCTCTTCTACATCGATCCCAACGGAGGACTAGTTGCCTCAGCCTCTTCAACCTTCTCCCAGAATCTGAATATCGGAACGCTCTCCGCTTCCTCATCCATTTCAACCCAAAATCTCTCTGTACAAGCTTCCTCAACCTTCGCTAACACTCTTAGCGTGGCAAGACTTCTTCAAGCCGGAGGAGGAATCAACTCTTCTTCAACCGCAACATCAACATTCGCGGGAGGCATCTCCGCGTCCGGCCTCTCCTCCGACTCCGGCCTTACAATCTCCGGAGGAAACGTGATTCTTCCTTCAGGATCAATCGGCAACGCCGAACTTGCCAACTCAACCATCAGCGGCATCTCTCTTGGCGGAACCCTCGGAGCTCTTACCGCAACCGACTCCACCCTTACTTTCTCCGATTCTTACGACGGTTCTACCGCAAGAACGGTCGGACTCAATTTAGCTAATGCCAATACCTGGACAGCTCCGCAAACCTTCAACAATGGCGCAACCACGACCAATCTTTACTCTTCAGCTTCCTCAACCATTGCCGGAAGGCTAAATGTCTCTGACCTCGCACAGCTCCAAGCGATCAACTCTTCTTCAACCGCAACTTCCACCTTCCAGGGAGGGCTTGAAACCGCAACAGGAATCAAGATCAATAATCTCCTTGCCTGTTCAGGGACTTCCGTTCTTGAAACCAACGCCCTGGGATACATCACTTGCGGAACGGACGCCGACACCAACCAGGGCTTCACCGACGATGGAACCTTGGTACGACTCACAACTTTCACCGACCGGCTCGGCATCGGAACAACAACCGTAGCCGACAACAACATGGTTACAATCGGCGCCACCTCAACAGTCTCCAACCTTCTCTCCCTCATGCTCTTAACAGGACAAACAGGCAATGCCTTCCAAGTCCAGCAATCCCTCGGAGCCGGAACCTCCACTCTCTTCTCGATCGCGTCATCGGGAGGCCTCGTCTCCTCGGCTTCCTCCACATTCGTGCAAAACGTAAACATCGGAACGCTCTCCGCTTCCTCATCCATTTCAACCCAAAATCTCTCTGTACAAGCTTCCTCAACCTTCGCTAACACTCTTAGCGTGGCAAGACTTCTTCAAGCCGGAGGAGGAATCAACTCTTCTTCAACCGCAACATCAACATTCGCGGGAGGCATCTCCGCGTCCGGCCTCTCCTCCGACTCCGGCCTTACAATCTCCGGAGGAAATATTAACTTCGCTTCAGGATCATTCAATGCTTTGGACGGAGGAGGACTTACCACTGCTTCAGGAGCTCTTGCTGTCGGAGCCGGCACTTGCATCACGATCAACGCCAACGACGTTGCGGTCACCTCCAACTGCACTGACTCAACCACTCTTGATTCGGTGGATTCTCTTTCCTTCCTCCGCTCCGACGCTTCCGATTCATACACTTCCGGAACTTTGACATTTGATTCGGGAACGACATTGAATCTTTCAAACATCAGCGCTTCAACTCTTCTTGCTACCGATAATTCCGGAAACGTTATCGCCTCAACAACTCCTTACGGCCTTTCTTTCCACGCGACAGGAACAGCGGCCACATCCACTTTTGCCGGAGGGCTTGCCATCGAGACGAGCGGGTTTGTATATGACTATTCGACCGGGAATGTTGGAATTGGGACGGCGAATCCGGGGGCGAAGTTAGATGTAACTGGAAGTATAAATGCTCTCGATACAACTAACACCAATACTATATATGGCAACAACCAAAACACAGCAGGTGGACGAGGTGTTCTCGGTTCAGCTACAGGAGGGGGCGCTGGGACAAATGTTGGTGTGTATGCCGTTTCAACTGGCGGTGCTATAAATCAATCAGTGTTCATCCCGCTTAATTATCCAATAGTAGGGGCAAACAATTATGCCATTTACGCAGAATCAGTAGCAAAGAATTATTTTGGAGGAAGCATCGGCATCGGGACCTCAACCCCCGGTTCAATCTTCTCCGTCCAAGGCGTCGGGAATTTCATGGGAGGGACCTCAACAATGTATTCCGGTTTAACCGCTCCTGGATTCTTGGCAACGTCGTCTGGTCTTACAATTTCAGGAGGAAATATTCTTCTAACCTCCAGCGCAACCTCCTCTTTCAATAACGGCATCGCCCTTTCGGCGGGCTGTTTCCAGATGCCTTCTGGAACTTGTCTATCTAATTCAGGAGGAGACGCGACTACATTAGATACAATCGATTCTCTTTCTTTCCTGCGTTCCGACGCATCCGATTCGTACACTTCGGGAACATTGACATTTGATGCGGGGACAACTCTTGATCTGAACACCACATCCCTTCTGATCGCCGACACCGACATCGCCTTCGACGGCGCCTCAACCAACTTTACAACCACCGGAAACTTCTCAATAAATACCGATGACCTGTTCATCAACAAAACAACCGGCTTCGTCGGCGTAGGAACCACCTCTCCCGCCCAGCTCTTCTCCGTCCAGGGCAACGCGCTCTTCGCGGGAACAACGACCGCCAACGGATTCTTTGCCACGGGAACAGCCGAAGTCGGAAGCTTGAGAGTAACAGGTTCCGCCACCTCGACCTTTACCGCGGGAGGCATTTCAGTTTCCGGAGGGGGACTCTCTTCATCGAACGGCCTCACCATCTCCGGCGGCTCGATTAATCTTTCCTCCGGAGCGACTTCGACATTTAACAACGGAATAGTTTTGGCTGGCGGAACATTCAAGCTTCCGACTGACATCTGCGCCGGCTTTGGCAACGGCGGCACGCTCACTACCGACACCGACGGAACAATTTATTGTGAAGCGGACGACGGAGGCGGGTCCGGAACCATCAACTCCGGCACAACAAATCGTCTCACATACTACTCCGGAGCAACTACGCTTGATTCCGCGAACTTCCTTTCGATAGATGCAACAAACAAATATCTCGGAATCGCAACTTCAACCGGAGCCGCTCTCGGAGTCTATGGAAACATTCTCTTCGACACCACGAGATTCGTTATCGGCTCAACTACCGCCCAAACCCTTACTGTCAATTATCTCAACGCCGCTACAACAACTATTCCTATCAATCAGAACTATGCCTTTACCTTCGCGACTTCTACAACAGTCACTCCTATATTTTCCATCAATACGAACGGACCGAGAGCCACCACTACCATCAACAGCGGCCTTACAATAGACGGAGGAGCTTTTGAATACGATTCGTCTTCGGGGGTCGCTTCAGTTGATTCTCTTTCCACCGGTCCGATGGCGTTCGCTGATGATTCAGGAATTCTTTCATGGGTGGATATGCCAAGCTCTACGACTACGGCAGGTATTGTAAACAGTTATTCCGCGATGATAGACAGCACTTCGGTTCTTACGATTTACGGCACAACAACGACTTCAGGGAATATCTCCTATGGGCAGGTCGGCGTCGGAACGACGACTCCGTGGAGGACGTTTTCGGTTCATGGCCAGGTTGGCCTTTCAGCCTCTATTCTTTCATCGAACACAGGCCAGTATCTTTGCGTCAACACGACCACTTTTGAAGTTGGGCGCAACAACACCGCTTGCTCTCTTTCTTCCCGGCGCTTCAAGGAAAATATCGAAAATCTGGACTATGGACTCGAAGACATTCTCAAACTCCGCCCTGTATCTTTCAATTTCAAGCCGGGAATGAACATCGGCACATCAACGTATCTGGGATTCATTGCCGAAGAAGTAGTGTGGGTTATTCCCGAACTGGTATCCATAGACAAAGACGGCATTCCGTCGGGAGTTGACTATCCGCTCCTTACATCGCTGCTGACAAAAGGCATCCAGGAACTTGATATTAATATCGAAACGATCGCTTCAACTACCGCGAGCTCTACAGAAAAAAGCCGCTCATTCGCGGAAAAATTCTTTTCTAATATTTTTTCCAGAATCAAAGAATGGCTGGCTGACGCCGCAAATGGCATTGGCGATGTGTTTGCGAATGTTTTCCGCGCGAACGAAAAAATATGCGTTGAGGATCAGTGTTTGACCAAGGATGATATTAAAAGACTTTTGGAGATCGCGAACGGGGGAGCGGCACCCACTCCTTCTCCCGAACCAACTCCTACGCCCTCGCCTTTAGTAGCTCCTATTGTATTCCCAGAAACTTCTAGCGAAGGCGGTAGCGAAGGAGAGAATGCCGAGCCTACCGCAACACCTACTCTAGAGCCAACTCCAGAGCCAATGCCTACGCCGGAAGGAAGTTCCTCGCCTGCCGGCTCGGAACCGATTGCTCCTCCGCCTGAGCAATCGCCCACGCCGACACCCGAACCGATAGCAAATCCTACTCCCGAGCCAACTCCAACGTCCACACCTGAACCTACTATAATAGAAGAGCCCACACCAACTCCAACGCCGGCCGATACACCAACGCCGGAGCAATCGCCCACGCCCGAGCCAACTATAATAGAAGAGCCGGTAACAACCCCTTAAAAATAATTTGAAAAAATTGGCGGCTACTAATTACAAAACCGATTTAAATTTATTTTTTACTTCGGCCAATAACTCGGCTGAAGTATTGAAACTATGGTCGGTCTAAAAAAATGGGGGCTTGCCAATTCGCTATTGACACATAATTTGGACATTTGCTACTGTGAATTTGACACTTTTTTATAAGTTTGCTAACATAATTTTAATAATATGAAAGGAGAATTGCCAATGCACCCGGAAGAGGTCACAGTTAAGCTCTTTCAGGTATTGCCAAAAAGGACCAAAGATGTTTTAGATCAGCGTTTTGGGCTTGGAAAGAACCCAAAAAGGATGACTTTGGACGCTATCGGGCAGAAATACGGCATAACCCGCGAAAGGGTAAGGCAGATAGAATTTGACGGTTTGAACCGTATCAGAAAATCGGGGGCATTTGATGAAATGAAGCCGGTTTTTGCGGCTCTTGAGAAATATTTTGACGACAATGGCGGAACACTAAAAGAGAATATGGCGCTGGAAAATCTAGCTCCTCATCCGAAACACGCAAACCATGTTTATTTCCTGCTGGCGCTTCACAGTAATTTCGCCAGACTCCACGAAAATGATTTTTTACATGACCGCTGGACACACGGAAAAGATTCCGAGGAACGTGCCGATAAAGTTTTAAAGAATGCCGTCGAAGCATTGAGAAAAGTCGGAACTCCCGTGCCTGAACGCCAGCTTTATGAAGTAATGGCTTCTTCAGCACAAAGCGTGCTTGGCGGAGCTGTAGCTAATAATGTTTTAAACAATTGGCTTTCGCTCTCAAAGCTTATTTCCAAAAATTATTTTGGCGAGTGGGGGCTTATCGAGTTTTCATCCATCAAGCCGAGAGGAATGAAAGATCTTTCGCACATGGTACTTTCCAAAAAAGGCGAGCCGATGCATTTTTCGGAAGTTGCCGCGGGAATCGGCAAGCTTATCGGTAGGGCGGTACACGTGCAGACGGTGCACAACGAGCTTATTAAAGATCCAAGATTTGTCTTGGTTGGCCGCGGACTCTACGCTCTGAAAGAATGGGGTTATGAGCCGGGAGTTGTGCGAGATGTTATTTCCAATTTACTCAAGGGAGGTGCTTTGACCAAAGAAAAAATAATCGAAACCGTTTCCGCCAAGCGATTTGTCAAGCCAAACACCATTCTTATAAATCTAGAGAACAAAAAACACTTTAAGAAGCTGTCTGATGGCAGGTACTCTGTTCGATAGCCAAATTTTTACGGACGCAATTATAGTTTTTACTCGAAGCTGGGCTTTTTGGGCGCCTCCGTTGCTTGCGGTCGTTTTTTGGGAGACATGGGTCGGCTATGTGAGGGCTTATTTCATGGCCAAGACGAAATGGGTTCTGCTCGAAATTAGTATACCGCGTGATGTGGCAAAAAGCCCCAAAGCAATGGAGAGTATTTTGGCCGGGATTCACGGAACATCCAGAACCGGCAACGCTTATGAGCGTTACTGGGTCGGCTGGCTTACTGCATGGTTCTCGTTGGAGATTGTGGGGGATGCGACAGGAGTGCATTTTTATGTATGGACGCAGGAGTTTTTCAGAAGGATGGTTGAATCGCAAATTTACGCGCAATATCCTTCATGCGAAATACGCTCGGTGGAAGACTATACAAAGCAGGCTCCGGGCGCGATGCCAACTTCCGAATGGTCAATGTGGGGAAGCGAGTATATATTAACGAAACCGGATGCGTATCCTATCAAAACTTACGAAGAATTCGACCTGGTTGATATAAGCTCAAAAGAAGAAGAAATGAAAATAGACCCTTTGGCCGCCTTGGTTGAATTTTTTGGCTCATTCAGGAATACGGAAAGAATATGGTTGCAAATAATCGTGCGTCCCGCCGGAGACAGCTGGCAAAAAGAGGGTGCCGCAATAGTTGCGAAACTTTTAGGTAAAAAAGAGCCACCTCGAACCACATTGATCGGGAAATTTATAGATTTGGTTAACGCCATTTTCGCCGTTATTTTTGGCGCGGAAGCTTCAGAAAAGAAAAAAGAAGACGCGCTTTTTGCTCCGATGTTCCGCCTTTCTCCCGGGGAGACCGAAACATTGAAAGCTCTTGAAAGAAACATGACAAAGATCGGTTTTGAAGTTGGGATTCGCTGGATCTATCTCTCAAAGAAACAGGATTTTAATATGCTTGCCGTCCCCGCTGTCAACGGAATTTTTAAACAATTTGCATCGCCAAGCCTGAACGGCTTTAAATTGAACAAGAACGTTTCGAGCAGTGTTGATTATGTCTTTAAAAAAACCAGGGAATACAAAAGAAAGAAGAGAATTTACAACGCTTTTCGCATGCGTTCGTTTTTCCATCCGCCTTACCGCGGAAAGCCAATGGTATTGTCCTCCTCGGAACTTGCGACGATCTATCACTTCCCGGGCATGGTCGTTGGCGCCCCTTCCATGGAACGCATTGAAGCCAAAAAGGGCGCCTCTCCTCCAAATTTGCCTATTTAATTTTGAATTACTATAATTAATTTATGACATTAACCAAACAAGATTTAGATGCGATCGGAAAAGTTGTCGAAAAACAGATTAATCCTATTGTTTTGGATGTTAAAGAGCTAAAGACAGATATGGTTTTTGTGAAGCAAGAAATTATAGAGATAAAACATGATCTAAGCGGTTTGCGAGAACAGATTCAGGCGCTGACAATAACTTTAGATAAATTTTTAAAACGCCTTACTGACCACGAAGAAGAATTTACGATTCTTAAGTCAGAAATGAAGCAAGTCAAACAAGTTCTTAAGGAAAAGCTCGGTGTTGAGTTCAAGGGCGCGGCAAATTGGTAACTGCCCACGATATCTCCCTTTTCAATTAAATTAAATGCTATTATTAGTATATTCGTATTAAATTCGTAATTCGTAGTTATGAACGAAGACCAAAAAATTACATATTTCGGAGAGGCCAACTTCAGGAACCAACTTAAGCGTTTTGGCATCAAAAAAATAGACAGGAGAAAACATATGTATGTCGTCGGTAAGACCGGCATGGGTAAAACCACACTGCTTGAGAACATGGCCATGCAGGATATCCAATCCGGCGAAGGTTTGGCATTCATCGACCCGCACGGAGAAACCGCGTATAAACTTTTGGATTTTGTTCCGAAAGAGCGCATGAAAGATGTAATTTATTTTGACCCAGGTGATGCGCAATTTCCCATCGGTTTCAATGTAATGGAAAATATTGATCCGGAACGCAGACATTTTGTCGCCTCCGGCCTTATGGGGGTTTTTAAAAAAATATTCGGTCCGGATGTTTGGTCTGCGCGCATGGAATATATTTTGGGTAACACTGTTTTGGCGCTTCTCGAGTATCCTAATTCCACCCTGCTTTCAATAAACCCGATGCTCGCAGTTAAAGAATATAGAAAAAAAGTAGTGGACAATGTGACGGATCCGGTTATTAAAGCATTTTGGACACAGGAATTTGCCAAATACACCGAGCGTTTTGCGGCCGAGGCTACTCCTGCAATACAGAATAAAGTCGGCCAGCTGACGTCAAATGCTTTGATTAGGAATATTGTTGGCCAGCCAAAATCAACTTTTGATTTTAGGAAGGCGATGGATGAAAAAAAGATAATGATTATAAATCTCGCGAAAGGAAGAGTGGGGGAGGACACAGCAAGACTTTTAGGCGCGATGATTGTTACAAAGCTTTATTTGGCGGCAATGAGCCGTGTAGATATAGCAGAGGAAAAGAACCGTTCTGATTTTTATCTCTATGTGGATGAGTTTCAGAATTTTGCCACGGAATCATTCGCAAATATTTTATCGGAAGCCAGAAAATACCGTCTTTGTCTGATTCTTGCGCATCAGTACATGGCGCAACTTGCGGAGGAGGTTAGAGACGCGGTGATCGGCAATGTAGGTACTATGGTGTCTTTTCGAGTGGGCGCTGAAGACGCAGAATTTTTGGAAAAAGAGTTCGGGCCTGATTTTATGGCGACCGATATTGTAAATCTCGGATTTGCACAGGTTTATTTAAAATTAATGATTGACGGCGTGGCCTCCCGCCCGTTTTCTTCAACGACTCTTCCTCCGATTCAAGTTCCGCATGAGTCATTTAAAAGCGATATCATTGAACTTTCTAGGAAGCAGTTTGGTTCCCCGCGCGATAAAGTTGAGGAATCAATCAGGGAATGGGCCGAAAATATGGCAGGCGACGCAAGCAAGAAGGCGACTATTGGCGAAAGTCATACGGGAGAAGCCAATGCTATGCCTGCCGTCGACAGACCGCAGGTTACGATGTACGACGCGACATGCATTGTATGCGCTAAAAAAATCCAAGTACCTTTCCAGCCCGATCCGAACCGTCCTGTCTTTTGCAAAGAGCATATCGGCATGGCAGGACAATATAAGACGCCGACCCAGCAGTTGTCGCGTCGTCCTTTGCAGAATTTTTCCGAGAGGCCCCATGTTCGCAATTTTAGCACACAAGCAAGCAATCCAAGGCCGGAAACGAGGCCGGAACCGCCTTTACGCCAGACCGACGGAGGTTATGTTGAAAGACGGCCGCCGGATACCATGCGCGCTGAAGTAAAGCCGATGTCCTTAAAAGAATTAGAGCAAAGACCTCGCGATGCGGGCGGGTCTCCTCAAAGGAATTTTAATACTCCCAGGCCACCGTTTCAAAAAATGGATCAGCCGTTCAAGAAAAATGATAATCTACAGGCATTGCGCGAGGCGTTGAAAAAATCCCTCGGCCGTAGCTCTACTGGCGAGGCTCTAGTCCAGTCCGAAAAACCTCCCGAGAAAAAAGGAGAGAAAATTGAGTGGAAAAAGGAAAGTAACCCACCTCCTCAGCCTGAGCGAGCCGCTATTTCAAAAACAGCAGAAGAAGGTAATAAATCTTCTTCCAACCGCGTTGCCAATTCTTCAGGAACTCTTCGTCCGGGCGAAAAAATTGAGCTATAGACAACACGGCTAGCTTGTGCTATTTTTTAGAAGAAAGAGAGGTTTTTTTATGCTGTTTTGCGCATATTCAAAGAAACGCAAAGTAAGACCCAAAAAACTTTGGCATACCCCGAATGGCGCAAAGAGATATAAGCAAGGGAGGGGAAAATGACAATGTATCTGATTTTAGGCCTGTCTGGTTTGATAATTTTTGGTTGGGGAGTTTATTGCCCGGCTTGCGGTATGTATTCTACATATTTGGTGCCAGGGTGGGTTATCGCAAGCTCTTGGATTGTATCCTTGTTGCTCTACGGCTATTCGGTGATAAATTTATTCCCGCCATTAGAAGATATTATGCCTATTGTAAAGTTTTTTTCAATCGGCGGGGCAGTATTTCTCTTCTTGTTCGTCGGTTGGCTCGGACATTTCGTTGCCGAAGATCTGAATTGGTCAGATTATTGCAGGCGAGTAAGAAACATCGAAGGCCAGATAAAAGATATCAAAGCAAACAAGGCGCCCTAAATTCTTAGGGTGTTTTTATTTTTTTCTCTGTGTTGCTCGAATAAACAAACCTGACCGATCGGACGCAGTTGTTTAGTGCAAATCTGATAGCTATCGCACTCAGATTTGCACTTTGTGAATCTGGGAAAAGCGCTGGACAAAGATTTGGGGACATGATAGGAATTTAGACAGAAAGGAGCAATTGAATGGCTAGGGAGAAAGTAGAAATTTTTCACGAACATTTTACCTATACAGACGAAAAGGAAAACGCCCGATATGGGGTACAGCAACAATACAACAAGTGGATGGAAGATAATGGCGGAAAAATTAATGTTATCGATAGACAATTTCATTCGAGCCCTGGGAATGTTGACATAACGCTTTATTATTCTAAAAAAGAATCAGAAAAAACCAAAAAACGAGACAAATAGTCCCGTTTTTTATTTTTTCTCCGCTCTTTCGGTGTATTCTCCGGTTGAAGTGTTTACGCGGATTATATCGTCCACGTTGATGAACATCGGGACCTGGATTTGGAGGCCGTTTTCCAAAACTACTGTTTTTGAGCCGCCGGTGGCTGTATCGCCCTTGTACGAAGGAGGGGCTTCGACGACTTTGTAATCAATTTTTACCGGAAGCTCTATGTTGATTATTTTTTCCCCGAATTTATAGGCCATCACTTCAGTGTTCGGTTTTAAATATTTTGCCTGGTCGGCGATTTGCTCTACTTTGAAAGAAATGCGGTTTTTCGGATTCCCTTTTTCGCAAAACCAATAATTGCCTCTGTTTTCATACAAAAACATCATCGGCATTTTATCTATTTCGGCTTCCTCGAAAGCGTCCGAACCCTGGAAAGATTTTTGAACTATTTTGCCGGTAATCAGGTTTTTTAGCTTGGTTTGCACGGTCGGCTTTCTTTGTTGCATGCGTAAAAAAGTATATTCCAGAACGAGGTAGGGTTCGCCGTCCATGACGAACATCACGCCTTTATTTAATTCTGTATATGAAAGCATTGAAAAATAGTGTATCATATAATCGTTATTATGCAAGATTATGGTGTTACAATCGGGATGGAGGTGCACGCGGAGCTTCGGACCAAAACGAAGATGTTTTGTTCGTGCAAGAACGATCCTGACGAAAAACACCCAAATATCAACATCTGCCCGGTCTGCATGGGACATCCCGGAACCTTGCCTGTGGCGAACGAACAGGCGGTAAAGTATGTGCAGAGGGTCGGACTCGCGATAAAAGGGATGCCTCAAAAAACTTCGCAATTTGACCGCAAAAATTATTTTTATCCCGATATCCCGAAAGGTTATCAGATTTCGCAATATAAATACCCTTTGGTTTTGGGCGGCTCTTTAAACGGCGTAAAAATTACACGGGTTCATCTGGAAGAGGACACGGCGCGGTCACAGCACGATGATAAAAATAAAGCGAGCTACGTGGATTTTAATCGCGCCGGAGTTCCGCTGATGGAGCTTGTAACTGAGCCCGATATTACTTCGGCCAAACAAGCAAAAGGTTTTGTGGAAGAGCTCCAGCTTTTGTTCCAGTATTTAGGCGCATCCGAAGCGAATATGGAAAAAGGGGAGATGCGTTGCGAGGCGAATGTTTCGGTTTACCAGTCAGAAAATTCGTCAAACGGCGAGCGCTTTCCGGATGGCGTACGCGCGTCGGAGCCCCCGCAGAGAGGGTTAAGCGCTAGCAATCCGGAAAGCGCGAGCAAAGAATTTTCTGACCTTCGCCTGTCAGGAACCAAAGTTGAGGTTAAAAACTTGAACTCGTTCCGCGCAGTTGAGAAAGCAATAGAATTTGAAATAAAGCGCCAAATTGAGCTTTTGGAAAAAGGGGAAAAGGTGAAGCAGGAGACCAGGGGTTGGGACGAAAATAAGCAGATTACATTTTCCCAACGTTCAAAAGAATCGGCGCATGATTATCGCTATTTTCCTGAGCCGGATTTGCAGCCGATGGAGTTTAATGAAGTATATTTTGATGAGTTAAGAAAAACGATTCCTGAATTACCCGAGCAAAAAAGAAAACGCCTTACTGAAGAATATAAGATTGAACCGATTACTGTAGAGATTTTAATAAAAGACAGGATATTGGCGTCATTTTGGGAGAAGATGGCAACGGAATTGATGGAGTGGGTAATTAGTTTGCCGACGGCACAGGTTTTGCAAGACCTTGCGCAGACCGACGTGGCGAGCAGAGCAATCCCGCAGCAGCGGGATATGCGTGTCCTTACAAAACCTGGTGCCGAGGCAAACGAAAGTGCGAGCAAAGAATTTTCAATCGCGCTTAAACTTGCCGCAAATTATTTTATATCCGACCTTTTAGGATTAATTAAAGAGAAACAAATCCCGACAGGAGAACTTTTGGTGGAGCCCGAGAATTTCGCTGAACTGATAAAAATGCTTTTCAAAAAAGAAATTACCTCTCGCGTAGCGAAAGATGTTTTGCGGCATATGGTGGAAGAAGGCGGAGACCCATCAACAATAGTTGAAGAGAAAGGTTTGGGGCAGGTGAACGACACCTCGGCGCTTGAAATTGCAGCTAAAAAAATAATTTCGGCAAATCCGAACGCCGTAGCCGATTATAAAAAAGGCAAACAGCAGTCGCTTCAATTCCTTGTGGGGCAAATGATGAAAGAAACTAAGGGGGCGGCCAATCCCGACACCATCAAAGAGATATTGATGAAATTGATTTAGGGTTGTTTATCCAGCGGATGTCCTTATTTTTTTTGAACCAGGTCATTTGGCGTTTGGCGTAGTGCCAGATAGCAGTTTCTAGTTGGATAGTCATTAGTTTATAGTCAAGCTTGTCTCGGAGATACAAAGAGACATAGCGATATTCAAGCCCTAATTCAAAAAGCCGTTTCCACGAAACTCCATCACCATGAAGTTTTTTTACTTCGCGGATAATTCCAGGAAGCCGCGCAATCAATCTTTTATAAATCCGTTTTTTTAATTCCTCAGGTTTTCGCTTGATGCCGAGCCAGGTAACTTTCGGCAAAGGATCATGCTTCTCGCTAGCACGCATATTCGCCTGCTGGCGAATTGCTCTGCTCGCGCCGTCGCGCTGCGCAAGGCTTTCTCGAAGCATATCCTTTACCTCACCTCCTCTCAGCCCCCCTCTCCTTCGTAAGGAGAGGGGGGCGGGTGTGTGAGGCGCAAGCGCCATTTCAATAGCGCGGATAAGCCGCACCGGATTCTTTTGTTCCACGGTCCGCGCGCGCTCCGGGTCAAGTTTCGCAAGCGTTGTATTGAGTTTCGCAAGCGAATAGTGTGAAAGTTTTTTTCTTAGTTTAGGATTCGGGGGCACGCCACCGAGTTTCATGCGCCCAAGCACCGCATCAATATAAAAGCCGGTCCCACCGACGATTATCGGAGTTTTTCCGCGCGATAAAATATCGGCGATGGCTTTTTCGGCGCAATTTTTAAAATCTAGTGCCGTAAAAACTTTTTTCGGATTGGCGATACTTAAGCAATGGTGCGGGACACCTCGCATCTCTTTTTTTGTCACTTTGCCTGAACCAATGTTCAGCCCTCTATAAACCTGCCGCGAATCGGCCGAAATTATCTCGCCGTTCATTTTTTTAGCGATCTTTAAACTAAGGCTCGTTTTTCCGCTCGCATTCGGCCCGACTATTATAATAATCTGCTGTTTCATATGTGCAATTTAGCATTTTCATGCCATAAATCAAAAACCCCGGTTAATCACTGGAGTTTTCTTTTTTCTCGGCCGCGAGTTTTAATTTTTCGGCCTCAATTCTTTTTTTCCGCTTCTTCCGGACTATCACTGTTTTCGCGCGATTTTTCATTTTTATAGTTCTGGGTATCCTGCCGGCGCGATCCTCCAGCCTTTTATGTTTTGCCTCCCAAATTCTCAATTGTTCTTTTACGGATTCCTCGTACGTTTTTTCACAGTTGTCTTGGATGCTTTTTGCACCATTATTGATCAGCGAAGACGATTTCGGATAAGTCGGAGAAATTACTATTGTGCATCTGTCGAATTTTCTCCATTCTAATGATAAGTATAATTCGTAATTGTCAGGCCGGCATTCATCTTCGTTCGCGCGCTTAATCCAGACCTTATCTTCGCTTGCGAGATTTACAACGCCGAATTGTTTTAAAATTTCTCGGACCGAAACATACGTCGGACCGGCTTGTAATTTCAGTAACCGGCCTCTAGATTCATTTTTATACAGATAAACCAGCGTTACATAAATGCTTTCTTCAGTCATAGAACCCTCAAAAACGCGCGCTTCTGCTTTCTATAATAGCAATGTTGCAAGAAAACTTTCAATAGCCATCTGCCCGACATCTCCTTTTCCTCTTTCGCGGACAGCTACTTTTCCGGTGGCCGCTTCTTTTTCACCGATGACCAAAAGATAAGGGATTTTTTGCAATTCGGCTTCACGAATTTTTTTGCCTACGCTTTCATTTCTTAAATCTAATTCTGTTCTGATATTATTGCTTTTAAGCTCTGCGGTTATGCGTTTCGCATATTCTGAAACTTTGTCATTGATCGTAAGCACCTGAACCTGAACGGGGGAGAGCCAAAAAGGAAGTGCTCCGTCAAAGTGTTCCAGCAATATTCCGATAAATCTCTCAAACGAGCCGAATATCGCGCGATGGATGACAATCGGGCGAATTTTTGCGCTATGTTCGTCGATATAACTCAAATCAAATTTTTCCGGAAGCATTACCAAATCAAGTTGCGCGGTGCCCAATTGCCAGTCCCTGCCATGGCTGTCGTCTATGTGCACCTCTATCTTTGGGCCGTAAAACGCGCCTTCGCCCTCCGCCACGGCGTATTTGATCTTATTTTTTTCGAGCGCCTCTTTAAGGGCGGTCTCGGCAATGTCCCATGTTTTTTTGTCTCCGAGCGCTTTTTCCGGCCGTGTCGCAAGACAATATCTCGGTTCAAATCCCAATTTTTTGTAAAAATCTTTTATTATTACCAGCGTTTTTGATATCTCGCTTTCCGCCTGGTCATGGCGAACATAAATATGCGCATCGTCCATCGTAATCTGCCGCACACGAAACATCCCTCCCAAAGTGCCGGATAGCTCGTTCCTGTGAAGCCGCCCGATTTCGGCAAGCCGCAAAGGAAGGTCGCGGTAGCTCCTTATCTTTGAATTGTAGATATAAGTCGATTCCGGGCAGTTCATGGGCTTTACCACCAGCGTTTCATTCTCATCAACGGGATTTTTAAACCAAAACATATTGTCGCGGTAATGTTCCCAATGTCCGGACTTTTCGAAAACATCTTTTTTTACCATTATCGGCGTTGATATTTCGTCGAAGCCTTCGCGATCGTTGATGCTTCGAGCATATTTTTCCAATTCTCTAAAAATTATCATCCCTTTCGGGTGCCAAAATGGCGCGCCCGGGGCGATCTCGTGGAAACTAAAAAGGTCCATTTCCTGTCCCAGTTCGCGATGATCGCGGTGTTTTGGCGTCGGCATCTCTTCTTTCGGTTCTGGTCTATTCTTCAGCATGGATTTATGTTAGCATTTCATTAGAATTCTTCAATAAGAAATGAAATATAAGTACATTACGCCCCCAGAAACGTCATTTTTGATCCTTTTGAGCAGATTAGTTGACACAAAAGGCTTTAGGAGAGTGCGCTGTCAAAATTACTTAATAAAATCATCGCCGCCGAAAGATTATCTAAAGTTGTAGCAAAAGAATGCCAGGCAATTATAGATAATGTGTTCAGTAAAAGAGAGACCAAAAAAAATTAAAAACCCGCTGACTGATCTGTACCCTCTAAAGTGGACACAATAAGTGCCCACTTTTTTGTTTGATAAGATTCAATAATTAATCACTAATAAATATATGAGCAAAAGAATATTCACTAAAGAGCAGGCAGAGCAGTTATTGAGGAATGAAAATGTTTCCGGGTGCAGTGAAAGGTCGATCACCTACAGCAATGATTTCAAGATTAAAGCGGTCAAACTATACAAACAAGGCTTAACCTCGCGTGAAATATTCAAGCAAGCCGGGTTTGATCTGAATACAATAGGCAGAGACCAGCCGCAAAGTTGCTTGAAACGATGGAATAAGACATGGAGGGCAAAAGGAGAAGGTGGCCTGGCAATCGAAACCAGAGGCAGGACAGGAAGGCCAAAAAAGCCAAAAGACTTGTCGGATGCAGACAAGATCAAATGGTTGGAGGCAGAAATCGCCTACTTGAAAGCTGAAAATGATTTTTTAGCCAAGCTCCGGGCCAAAAGAGCGGAGTAACAAAACTCAGGCCAAAGCAAAAATACAAGATTATCAGAAAGCTCGGCATGGAGATTAAAGTATTGTGTGCCATTGCCGAAGCGTCCAGGGGTGGATACTACAAATGGCTGGAGCATGCAGATGAGGTAGAAAAAGACCATGATGACTATCTGCTGATTAAGACAATATTCAATAAGGGCAAGGCAAAATACGGCTGGAGAACCATCCAAATGAAGCTATTAGAGAAAGAGATAATTATGAACCATAAGAAAATAATCAGAATTATGAAAAAATACAGCTTGATCGCGAAAATACGAAGAAGGAATCCGTACAAAGCAATCATGAAAAAATCTATGGAACACAGGACATTTGAAAATCAATTAGAGAGGGCATTCGAGCAAAATATGCCTTCCAAGGTGTTTTGCACCGACATTACATACATTCCGTTCAATCACAGGTTTGCCTATCTTTCGGTAGTCAAAGACGTGGCTACGAGAGAGGTTGTGGCTTGGAATCTGACCGGGCATTTGGAAATGGGTTTGGTCATTGATACGATAGGGAAATTGGAGCAGAACGGCGGATCAGAAAAGGTACTGATTCATTCAGATCAGGGATTCCATTACACAAACCCGCTATACATACAAAAAATCCAGGAACTCAAAATGATCCAATCCATGTCCAGGAAAGGAAATTGTATTGATAACGCACCAATAGAATCGTTCTTTGGGCATTTAAAAGACGACGTTGATTATAAGGATTGCAAGACTTTTGAAGAATTGTATTCATTGATCGAAGAATATATGGAGTACTACAATAACGGAAGGCGACAATGGGAATTAAAAAAGATGACCCCTGTTGAATACAGAAATCATCTTTTAGATTGTGCTCCGTAGCTTTATTAACCGTGTCTACTTTTCGGGGTACAGATCA
>Ga0209541_10000932_pt1 | contig 58264 bp, 71 predicted proteins | sample RifCSPlowO2_01_FD_184027 | JGI IMG/M metagenome (GOLD analysis project Ga0209541, IMG submission 184027) | Groundwater microbial communities from Rifle, Colorado - Rifle CSP2_plank lowO2_0.1 (SPAdes) (version 2) | ecosystem: Environmental > Aquatic > Deep subsurface > Groundwater | place... | reverse complement strand
GTTAATTTTAAATTCATATAACCCACGAAGGTAACTATGCCAAATAGCACTAGCAAGGCGGTTAATGCTATTATTATAATTCTTGACTTTTTTGTATGTTTTTTCCCATCATTTTCATCACTTTGTTGAGTATCGTAGATGATTTTGCTTCCCTCTTGAAATTGTGGAATTTGTGGCTTAGCTTGAGACTTTTTTATTTTCCTCAAAAGTATTACCTCATAGATTAAAAAGCCTAGAGTCAGTAAAAAAGCGACTAAGCCGATTTTATTTATTGAAGCCAGCACTCCTACTATATCCATGTTATCATTCTAGGTTAAACCAACTCTAAAATACAAGGAAAATCCCCAAACCCAAAATTATTAAACTGGCACTCGTTATGCCAATTGGGATTATATTTGATCCTGGAACGGGTGGCGTTGGAGTATCTGTTGGTGTTTGAATGACTAAGGTAGGAGTAGTAGATGGTGTTGGAGTCAATGTGGGAGCTAAAGTTGGTGTTGCTTCTGCGGTTGCGCTAGCTAATACTTGCTCACCCGATTTGGCGATGGCGAATTTTCTCGTTAATAGAACCTTTTTTCCACTCGTATCTTTTGTTTCAATTTTAAGAAGATGCGAACCTGGAGAAAGCTGTTCTGTCAGTATCACTCTCCATATTCCCTCTTTATCGGCTAAAGTTTTCAACGTATAACTTTTTACTGATTCAATAGTCACTATTACCTCATATCCAGGAATTGCTGTTCCCTTGATAAGAGGCGTTCCTCCTGAAATTATTGCATCTTCTTTTGGAAAAAGAATCTCAATTTTATCTCTCGGTTTTTTCGTTTCTGTAGAGATTGAAAGGACATCCTCCTCATTCAGGAAATTATAATTTTTACCAAAAATAACTGTCTGCGGCAGTGGTCCAACATGAGATACATCTGTAATAATATTTGTTTTTTTCTTTTCCTCTGCAAATATCTCTATGGTTAGTTTCTGGTTGGAATCAACTTTTTGATTTTTCCTTGTATCTTTATTAATTACCAAGTTAAGAGGTATCAACCATTCACCTGTTGTCTTAGTGATTGAAGCAATAGGATAGGCTTTATCAATAGAAAGAATAACAATTGCATCACTTAGGAATTCTCCATTTCCCTTTACTATTTTTCCATAGGCCGGGCCAAGATTAGCTACTTGTAATATATTTGCTGAAGTTTTAAACGAGAACGGCTTTGCTCCTGAAGCAGGCGACTCAATTAATTGATTATTACTAACTATTTTATAAAAATACTCTGTCTCAGGCTCTAAATTTTTTATAACAACTAGGTGATTATAATATAAATTTCTTTTATCCTGGAGATCTCTTTCATCCAAAGCAACATCATTTAAGCTTTGTTCTCTTTTCCCATAAATTAACCAACCGGTCTCCTTCTCATCTGTTTGCCAAAATATACCAAATTGGTTATGAGTTGGATTAACCACGCGTATCTGCTTGACAATTTTTTTACTTCCCCTGGATGGAGTAGCAGTCGACCCAAACAACCTTAGCAAAAAAAAGATTAGCAAAAGGACTACTCCAATTGTCAAAGTAGTTGGTATCTTTGGATTTTGAGGAAAAAAGTACTTGGAATATGTCATAGTTCGATTTTACTCACTATGATCCTGAGCCTAGTTTAAGGATCATCTTATGGGTTTTTTTCCTTAAGTATTTCTAATATTTCCGCGTTAATAGTAAAGTCCACTGCTTGAAACTGCTTGGATTCGGATTTAATACCGGATCGTGTCTTTACCAAATATATGTCTAAAACCATCCAAGCAATAATGGTGAAAAAAACAGTTATTGAAATTAATAATAACTCCTTTTGATTCATAGATGATATCCCTCAACTTTCAACTTAATTTTTAATGATGCACTGGGTGAAGTCTCAATTCTGTCTTTAACCAGCTCCAAATCTGGGATTAATTTTAATCGGCGCTGCCCATAGATCTTTTTTATATAGAAAACTGTGTCTTCAAATGTTCCAGTCAAATCCATATTGATAACAAAGGATTTTAACTTTTCCTCTTTTACTTTTTCTTTTAAATTAATGTCAAAAATGTCGATCCTTTCAACGGCCAATGTACTTTCTCCTGATGATATAGCCACATCGGAAAGCAATTTATTTACCTCTGGTTTAGATCCTATAGCTTCATCTAAAATGAGAAAATCTTCTCTATTTCTTTCAAAAACTGACTGAATCTCAATAATCTTATCAATTTGTCTCTCATAAAGAATATTAGTTTTTTCTAATTGTTTAATCTTGGCGTTGGTCTCAAATACTGATAAAAGATTTGGTTTTATGACATAAAAAATAAAGAAAGAAAAAATAAAAAAAAAGGCTATTGTGTAAGTATAATCCTTTGTTGTTACATTGTATAGCTTTTTGATGAACGATGTTTTTTCCATTTTTCCTTTTTTAGCTTAATAATATTAAGTTTTTTTGTAATTACTAAACTCGAATAAGAATTCTAAACCTAAGTCGCCTTTTTTAATATTTTTTAATTCTATTTTTTTGAATTTAGACTCTTTTTTTAATCTACTCAAGAACTGTCTTATAGAAAGAGGATCTTGAGTATAACCTCCCATAGTAATTATGCCATTTGTGATACGTATTTTATTAAGAAAGAAGCTCTCCGGAAATAGTGACAAAATATAATCAAACTCCTCAAGATAAATATCTTGTTTTGCTAAGATAGATCCAAGTTGGTTTATCCTTACCGCTTCTTTTTTAGCCTCATTAATCAGCGGTTGAGAAACTTGAATAATCTCCTTTTTTTGGTCTACTGCTTCCTGCAGATCTACAAGGTCCTGGTCAACCTTGAAACGGTAAAAAAAAACGCCGATTACTACAATCTGAGTAATAACAAGAATATACCGCAAATAATTGAACATAAAATAGATGATTCTTTCAAGCGGTTTTTCTTGTCTTAGAGAAAGCAGGTTTATTTTGTATTTCATTTGTGTAATAGGCGAGCTACCATAGCTTTCAACCTATTCGCTTTATTTTTATGAATTATATTTTTTTTTGCAGCCTTATCTATCGCCTGATATGCTTTTTTTAACAATTCGTCAGATTTTTCAGTTTGTCTATTGGCAGACGCGCCTTTTTTATGTTTCTTTACTTTATCTATAATTTTCTCGTAGGCTAATTTATACTGTTTATTTAGCTTTGTTCGTTTTATATCTTTTCGTAACTTCTTTTTGGCAGATTTAATTATGGGCATAATGTATAACCCCCCTTCAATATTAAATATTAAATATTAAATATAAAAAATACATATAAAAAATTAAAAAGAATAAAAAATACTTGATATTTAATATGTATATTTTATATTTGATTTTTGATCTTTTATATTAAATCTCATATTCTTTCTCAAAAACCTTATCTCCATAATCACCGGTAAATCTTAAATTCAATCTAATTTTTCCCACAACTTGGTGATAGACACAAGTTCCCGATGAACAAGTTCCCAAAGTCAGAGTCTTCTCTAGTTTTGACTGATTTATATTAACTGGAATGGTTCCAATAACTCCCTGCAGTCCTTGTTGTTTTGTCTGATATGATAACTCATAATCTATTGATTCTGTGCCTGTGGGAATACTTTTAATCTGTAAAGTTACCTCTCTTCCTGCTGAAGAAGTAATAAGATCTACAGCAACGCTGGAGTCAACGGTTGGGATGAGCACTTCTGTTGGTAAAATCTCTTCTTCCATCTTTTTTGGCTGATCGGGTTTGCGCGATGCCACTAATACTCCTCCAATAATCATGATGCTTACTATTCCAACCGCGAATATCAGCAATTTTTTTTGAGTCATAGCTTATAATTTATTTTGTAAATAATTAATAAGTTGGTCAATATTCACCCGTTCTTGCTTCATTGAATCTCTGTCTCTTACTGTAACTGTATCATTTTTTAATGTCTCATAATCAATGGTAACACAAAAAGGTGTACCAATCTCGTCTTGTGCAAAATAGCGTTTTCCGATATTGCCCCGATCATCCCAAGCCGTGAAAAAACTCAATTTTAATAAAGCATAAACTTTTTTTCCCTTGTCCACAAGTTCTGATTTATTCGCCAAAAGCGGAAAAACTGCAACTTTATAAGGAGCAAGTCTTTTATGAATTTTTAGTACGATTCTTTTTTCCTCTTCCTGGTAGGCGTCGACTAGGAAAAATAAGGCCGCCCTATCAACTCCGCCTGAAGTCTCTATTACCCAAGGAGTATACTCATCGCCAGTTTCTGGATCTTTGTGCTTTAACTTGTGTCTTCCCAGATCCCAGTCACCCCTATGGTGAATCCCTTCAAACTCACTCCAACCGAAAGGTGCTTTATACTCAATATCATATGCTGCTCTTGCATAGTGGGCTCTTTCATCGTCAGCGTGTTTTTTAAATCTCAAAAATTCGCTTCTGATACCGAGGGACTTGTACCACCCTATCCGTTGTTGCCGCCAATATTCAAAGGTCTCTTCAGCTTCTTTTACGTCAGGTCTGATGAAATACTCAAGTTCCATCTGCTCGAATTCTATAGTTCTATAAGTAAAATTTCCGGGTGTAATTTCATTTCTAAAAGCTTTCCCGATCTGTGCTATCCCAAACGGGATCTTAACTCTGGAAGAATTAACAATATTTTGAAAGTTTACGAAAACCCCTTGCGTAATCTCTCCTCTTAAATAGACTTTTGCTTTTGGCTCGGTAACACCTAAATAGACCTCGGTCAATAAATTAAATTTTTTAGGTTCTGTGAATCTATCTTTTTCGCCGCAGTTTGGACAAATATTATCAATTATTTTATCTTCTCTAAATCTAGAGTGACAACTCTTGCATTCTACCAACGGATCAATAAAGCCTTGCACGTGCCCGGATGCTTCCCAGACTTTAGGATTCATCACAATTGCCGCATCCAGCCCAACTACATCTTCTCTTTCATAGATCATCTTTTTCCACCACTCTCTTTTGATGTTATTTTTTAACTCCACTCCTAAAGGGCCATAATCCCAAAAACCGGCTATGCCGCCATAGATTTCAGAAGAAGGATAGATGAATCCACGACGCTTACAAAGAGCAACAATTTTGTCCATTGAAACCATTCACAAATTATATATGAAGTTCTGGTATTTTTTCATGAATAATTTCTTCGATAGTTCTTGTTATCTCTTCGTAAGGTTTATCTTCTTTGGAATAGCCCAATAATCTAAGAATATTATTAAGATATTTGGTTAATAATGAAATATCAGAGGAAGAATTTTCTGACAATTCAACTAAAAAATTTAGCGTTAAGTTGAAGACGGCAGGTTCGCTTTGGTTTTCTGGCAATAAGCGCTCCAAAACAAAAAAGAATCTATATAAGATTTGTATTTTATCGGCGTCCTTTTTAATCTGTGAGAATCCAGAAATAAGAGTGGTTTCCTGGAGATAGAAATTGTTATCTTTTTTGTAAAGCACAGTTTCAATCAGATTTGCAGTTTGAACATGAGGAAGCCTTCGACTGGTGATTTTTTTGATTCCTTTAGCAAAAGCATTTACTTTGCCGAGTTCCTTGCTAAAAAGTGAACAGATTGTATCTTGATTTGGTAAGGATCTTTTTTTTAAAACAATAGCCTCTGTCTTAACAGTTCTTTTCATCGTAATTTTATTTCTTTATCTACAGCCAATATTCCATCGTAGAGACTTTTACCGTCTATATTGATCTTTAGTTTATCTTGATATGTTCCTGGTTGTTTCTGAATTAAAAGTTTGTAATCTTCCGCCTTAATAGTGTTTGGTAGATTGTATTTTACAATCGCTTGCGCTTTCCCAAGAGGTGTTACCTCAAGATATCCTTCAAAGACTGTCTTTCCTAACTCGTCATAAGTCTGGATTTTTTTCTTTGATCCAGCGAAACTGATGAGCTCGGATCCCTTAGGTACATAGAATCTAATCCAGTTTCGCAGTGTTGCGTTAAGACAAAGTCCGCCTCTTTCTAAATTGCAGTCGGAATGAGGATAAGGATTGCGAAATTCTATCAAGACTTCACGCGATATAATTCCTTTATCGTTTAGCATGGTCTTGGAGTTAATCGATTGGCTGGTAAATAAGTTTGCCTTTGCTCCAGCAAAATTTACATTGTTAATATGTAAATAATCACCATCATACGCTCTTATTTTTCCAGCAAAATTTAGTTTTTCAATTGATGCTTGAAGGTCCCCTTCAACAAAGTAAAGCAGTATATGTTTTTCTTGCAGATTCTTAAACATCTCTTGTACTAGTGTACCCCAATATTTTGAGGGAGAAAATCCTATTGCTTTGTAGAACAGTGCGTACATTAAATCTCCTAAAATTCCTTTTCTATCTTCTTTTATGTACCCAACAGGCCTATCGATTTCGTTCAAAAGAGTATAAATAACTTGAGGACAGTCGCACCTTTTATCCTCCTTTGCCGAAAATCTCATACCCCTTACTTCTGTGTCTCCAAAGATTGTCAACATATCAACTAAAACATTTGTATCTAGCGCAATAATTCCATCGTAATTTACTTTCTCGTTACTATTTTTATAAAGACTTTTAAAAAGTTCAATGGAAGATGGGAAATCAGGAGAAAGATTGCTGTCTCTTATATAAAATCTTTTTACGTCCTTGTGATAAGTAAGTATTTCAGCAGGAGCCTCTGGATGAAGAGGAATGCTGTTGTCTAAAGTATAGATGTCTTTCGATCTTTCAACTTTTAGTTTACCCTCTCTCAAAGTAAAAATCGAATAGGCTGTCAAAAAACCTCCGGATGCGCGTAATTCTTTGTCATTCTGGAATAAAATCAAATACTTTTTTTCTTTATCCTTTCCAAATATATCTGGCAGTTTTTTAACCAAAGGTTTTGCGTCAACAAATAAAGAAGCCAGTCCTTCAAACTGCTCTTTTATATTTTCTATCCTATCCCTCACTTGCAGGGATCCTATTTTTTTTGGATATCGACTTGAGTTGATCTTGTTGATTCTTACCTCCGCCTGTTTTATATCTTCAGATATTGCATCTACCTTTGTCAGCACTTTGTCTAGGGTTAAAATAGCAGTCTGTAATCTATCTTCTGCGGATTTCTCAACAAAAGAGGTCTGCCCCTTCTTAAAACCGATAAGGTCGGCATAAGGAGTTATCGCTTTTATACTTTCTTGAGAGGCTTTTATCAAGTAATTTCCAGCCTCAACGCCATTTTTAAAATCGGCTATATAGGGTATAAAAGTTGCCCAATAGATTGATTTTGCAGATTTTTCAAAATCGTTATATTTTTGGGAAAAATCATGAAATTCTTTATTAAGTAAATCTATATCGTTTTTTGAAAATGCTTCCTTAAGTTCTTTGGCCGAAGCGATGAGAATTTTTCCCTTGCCGGATAGATTCTTGTAAGATAAAAAAGAATAAATTAACACACCTCCTAGAATAAGAAGTAATAGTGCTGAAATAGAAAGAAATTTTTTTCTTCGTCTTTTAGGCGTGAAATTGAATTCTCTCATAAAAGAAAACAATTCTACTATATTAGACTGCTCCTTGTCCACTCAACATAACTAATGGGGTCCTTAAAATTATTCTAAGATCAAGCCAAAGTGACATTTGATTCACGTAAGACGCATCCATAGCAATTCGTTTATCAAAGTTCACTTCTGATCTCCCCGAAACCTGCCATAGACCGGTTATGCCAGGTTTCACAGAGAGTACTTTGGATACAAGTCTTCTAGTTTGGGGAAAATTTTTTTGTTGATTTTCTAACTCATCTGGGTAATAGGCTCGCGGTCCAACCAAACTCATCTCGCCTTTTAAAACATTGAGAAGTTGTGGTATTTCGTCAATTGAATGTTTTCTGATAAATCTGCCTACGTTTGTAACCCGTGGATCTTTTTTAAGTTTGTAACTACTTCTTTTGTACTCGTGGTAAAGCTTTAAAAACCTTGGGTCCGTTCGTAAAAGATGATGTGCGTTTTCAATCATCGATCTAAATTTGTACATTTTAAATTTTTTTCCTTGCTCGCCGATCCTTTCCGGAACATCAGCAAATATAGGTCCTTTTGAATCAAGTACTATTGCAATTGCTGTAGTAAAATAGATGGGAGAAAAAATTACCAAAAGAACCGCTCCTCCTATAACGTCAATTGCTCTTTTGAAGAATTTATAATATTTTCTTCCGTTTAGCAAAGAAAGTTTCTTTTGCATGTAACTCATATTTTAGCAGACTTAAAGATTTAGGTGAGTTTTTCGTTCTCTGTTCCCTCAAAGCCTTCAACGAGTTTTTTAATTTTTGATACCGAAGATTTTTTGCCAATTAAAATTACGTCCTTAGTATTCACTATTATATTTCCATCCAAATCGATTCCAACAATCAATTTTTCACCTTCATAATTGTAAATAAGCGAATCACGTACATGCTCAGTATAGACTTTTCCTCTTATAACATTTTCGTAAGGATGATTTTCAAGCGCCTCCTTAAGCGCTTCCCACGCTCCAACATCGCTCCACCCAATGTCTTCGACGATAACTGAGGCGTCTTTTTTATCAAGATTCTCCAAAATTGCATTATCAAAACTTATGTTCTCAACTTTACCGTAGCTCTTTTTTAATTCACTTTCATAGCTTGCTTTACCATAATGGCTTAGTATTTTTTCGGTATTTTTATATACATTTGGCGCAAGTCGCTTAAACTCATCCCAAATGAATTGTGGCGTAGTGACAAAATATCCTAGGTTCCAAGCATAGACTCCCGAGTTAAAAAATTTTTTGGCTGTTTCCTCTTCTGGTTTATATTTAAACCCCTCAAATTGATAGAAATGAACGTCATTTATCACTTCCATTTTTTTACCTAGGTGGATATATCCTAGATTTACACTGGCGTAGCGTGGTTTATGGGCAATGAATACAATCTTATTGGGATTTTCATAAATATATTTTCCCGCAGTATTAAGAATTTTTTTAAAAACAGTTGTCCTTTTCACCAAGTGGTCACTCCATAAGATCGCGATTGGTTCGTTTGGATAAAACAGATTAAATATCCCCATAATTAAAGCTAAAGCAGGTCCCACATCTTTTTTTTCTGGTTCAAGGAATAAATTATTTTTTGGAATTTTCGGAAGCTGCTCTTTTATAATTTGTTTATACAGAGCATTAGTTGAAATGAAGATATCACTATAGGAAAAGCCAGGAACTAATCTCTCAACCGCAAGCTGTAAGGTGGATTTTTCTCCGATAATTTTTTCAAATTGCTTTGGTGATTTTTTTCTTGATAATGGCCAAAGCCTTGTGCCAGCACCTCCGGCAAAGATAACAGCCTTCATAATAAATTTAAAAGTTAAAATTTAAAATTCGAAATCATAAGTAAAAAATGAATAATTTTTATACTTTTTACTTTTAAGATATAATCCTACCTTTTAACCTTTGAGTTTTGAGTTTTGAATTTAATAAAGTTGAAAAGTCTCTTTCAAATTTTACCCTCGAAAAACTATCTATGTTCTTTTCTCCAAACTCTCGAGTAGTAGACTTTAAACTATATTTTACCATACTGTACCTTCTCAAGACTTTTTGTAAGGATTCCACACTTTGTTCGTCAAAAAAAATACCTGTTTTTCCTTCAACTACTGTCTCTAACGCTCCACCCTTTCTATATGCAATCACTGGGCAACTAAAAAACTGTGCCTCCAAGGATACATAGCCAAAGTCTTCCTCTTGTGGCATAATTAAAGCTTGCGCGTTGTTGTATAGATAACCAAGCTCTTGATCTGATAAATTATTCAAAAAGACTATTTTTTCTCCAGCAATTTGTTTGAGATAGTTTAGCTCGCTACCTTCTCCCACCACCACTAAAAAATAACTTTGAGATGACCGTCCTATAGCTGATTTATTGAATGTGTTAATTAATAAATCTATCTTTTTATATGGCTCTAGTCGGGAAACCACAAGAAAATATCTTAGGTTTTTGAATTGAGATTTTGATCCTTCGACTTTGTTCAGGATCAAACCTGAGCTTGTCGAATGGGTTGATTTTGGATTTTTGATTTTTGATTTAATAGTATTCCAGTATTCAATATCAAAAGGTGGATATATGACTTCCGATTCTCTCTTATAAAACTTCCTGCACCTTCTAGCGACGGTTTGCGAAATGGAAAAAATATGGTCAGGTCTTTGAGCCACAATAAAATCCCATTCACGAAGTTTAGCAAGATAGGGTGAAAGTAAAAGTTTTACCGATTTGTTTTTAATATACTCATCTTGTAGAAACCAGAGATAACGTGTTGGTGTAAGTAAATAGCAAATATGCAAAGTCCCAGATTTTGTAAATACGGACTTTGCAAATGAAGACGTGACTGAAATAACAAGTTCATAATCGCTAAAATCAAAAGTTTCAAAAATATAAGGATAAAAAGGTAAAGATAAGATCCGATTGGCTTTTATAATTTGTGGTAATCTTTGGATAAATGAGGTTTTAATTTTGAGATTTTTAGCCCAAGCGGCATTTTCTGAATCGTAATAGGTTGTAAAAAATTCCGCCTGCGGAAACATCTCATGCAGTGTTAAAAGTACTCTCTCCACTCCACCCCACTTATCAATCCAGTCATAAACAATGGCTATTTTTTTATTAGAAATCATCAATAATATATTAACGTAATAATAATATTCCTCCGAACGCAAGAAGACCTGCTAAAATTTTTCTCAAAGCATTATCGCGCTCTTTCAATAACCAAATTCCTAAAACTATTGTCATGATTTGAGCCATTGAAGTAACAAGAATAACTCTTGAAGCTTCTCCTAAAGCAAATGCTTTTAATAAAAAATAATAACCTAAAGTATTTAAAAGCGCTAATAAAATAATATGCCATGATGTGTTTCGAATTTCGCTAATAAATTCTTTTTTTTTGATCGGTGGAATTAAAGCATTTAAAACTGCTGGAGATAAAAAACTTAAAATAACATAAAAAGATACTCCCCAATGATTGGAAACAATTTTATCAATCATCCACCCAATTCCTAAAAAGAAAGCCAGCAAAAGTGCATAAAATATACCCGTGTCCAACTTTTTTCTTCCAGTAGGTTTTATAATTAAAATATTTGCTATGAAAATAACGATAACCGCCAGAATCTTTTTAAGAGTAATGTGTTCGTTTAATAAAATAAGCGAACCTAGAAATGTGATTACATAAGCAAGTCGAATAACAATGGTTAGAGTAGATGCTTCTACCATTTTATGTACATAGTATTCTAGTCTGCCAAATATCGCCCAAATCAATAACCCCACGATTCCTAAAATAAAAATGAATCTATTCATCTTTTCAGGGTAAGTTGGTGCAAAAAAAAATAGAACAATAGCAAATAATGAAACGAGAGTGCAGAAAATAACACTAAAAACTCTTGGATTTATCGATTTTAAACTAAGAATTCTACTTATAAGATCGTAGGAAGTAAAACAAAAAGTGGCTAAAATAGCATACGAAAACCAAGACATATGTCAGATATTTTACTAGATTAAACTAGAACTTGCATGAGCTTGTATACTTCTGTAATATCAAATTATATGACAGATCTAGATTTGGTTGCATATAAAGGATTGTATCTTGAGACTGCCCGCCAACATCTCAGTGACTTAAAAAATAATTTATTACAACTAAACCAGAGCCCAACCGATCAAAAGATAATCTATGAGATATTCCGGCTTTTTCATTCCTTAAAAAGTCAAAATTACTTTATGGGTTTTGAAAAAACTGCAAATCTATGTAAGGTGGCTGAAAATTATTTCCGCGAAATCAAAGACGGAGCAAGGAATTATAATTCTAATTTTTCACACATCATTCAGGATGCAATTTTAAAAATAGAAAATTCCCTGACCAGTATCGAAAAAGAGAATAAAGAAACAGATATTTCCTCTGACATTATTAGTTTGGAAAGCAACTTAAGCTAACCTATGCGAATACTTTTAATAGAAGACGATGTCTTTTTTAGAAAATTTTACGTGGAAAAATTAAAAGAGAAAGGATTTGAGATTGATGAGGCGGGAAACGGAGAAGAAGGCATAGAAATGACTAGAAAATTAAGACCTGATCTCATTATACTTGATATTATCATGCCGAAAAAGGACGGCTTTGAAGTACTCAATTCGCTCCAATCTGATAACAGTTTAAAAAACATTCCTGTGTTGGTTTTTTCAACCCTTGGCCAAGATCAAGACGTCGAAAAAGCCAAAAAATTAGGCGCTATCGATTACGTAAATAAAAGTCTGTTTGATTTTAATCAACTGTTGGAAAAAATAAATACACTAACTAAGAAATAAATTCGAAGCACGAAATCCGAAATCCGAAACAAACTCAAATTATCAAAAATCTAAATCCTAAACATTTTTTGAACATTTGAAAATTTGAGTTTTTAAAATTGTTTCGAGTTTCGATATTCGAATTTCGAATTTTTATTAATATATGGTAATCACTGACGAACAACTCAAAGCTTTAATTCTCAAAACAAAGGTAATAGACGAAAAAGGAATTAACAAAATTCTAGAATACGCAAAGAATTCCGAAGTTTCTCTATCAGAGGCTTTAGTTGATAACAATCTGGTAAATGATGAAAATTTAGGACTTTTAATTTCAGATTTTCTCAAACTACCTTTTATTGTCCTTTCGAAAACTGCCATTCCTCCTGAAGTCTTTCGGATTATTCCAGAAAGGATAGCCAGACGGCATAAAGTCATAGCCTTCGCAAGATCTAAAGAAGGGATAAAAGTTGCTATGGCCGATCCAAGAAACACAGAACTTTTACACCTCATCTCAAAAAAGACGGGAGAACGAGTATTTCCCTATTTTGCCACGCTTAGAGACATTAATAACACCTTTCAAATCTATCGAAGAGAACTCCAGAAAAATTTTGACGAATTGGTATCTAAAGAAACCCATGGTAAAAGTTTAGATGAAGCACCGATTGCAAAAATAGTCGATTTACTTATAAATTATGCTTATCAAGATAAAGCATCAGATATTCATATCGAACCGCAAGAAAAAAATTCATTAGTTCGATTCCGCATAGATGGAATATTACACGATGTTCTACTCCTACAAAAAGACTTACATGATCGGATCATCTCAAGAATTAAAGTCTTGTCACGTCTTCGAACCGATGAACACTTAAGCGCTCAAGACGGAAAAATGAGGATAAAGCTAGAAGAAGAAACTCTTGACATCCGTGTATCAATAATTCCAATGACAGACGGAGAAAAGGTAGTTTTGCGACTACTCTCGTCTCGAGCTCGAAGATATTCGCTGATTGATCTTGGTATGAACGAAACCGATCTTGAAAAAGTAACCCGAGCTTTCACAAAATCGTATGGCATGATTCTATCAACCGGACCTACAGGAAGCGGTAAATCAACCACCATTTACGCCATTTTAAAAATAATCAATACTAGAGAAAAAAATATAACAACCATCGAAGATCCAGTGGAATATAAAATTAAAGGCGTTAATCAAATTCAAGTAAATCCTAAGGCCAACCTCACCTTTGCCAGCGGTCTTAGATCAGTTCTTAGGCAAGATCCTAATGTTATATTTGTAGGTGAAATTCGGGACATTGAAACCGCAGGGATAGCGGTTAATGCAGCCTTAACCGGTCATCTTGTTCTTTCAACACTTCATACCAACGATGCCGCCACAGCCTTGCCAAGACTAACTGATATGAAAGTTGAACCGTTTCTGGTAGCCTCAACAGTTAATATCATCATTGCACAGCGATTGGTGAGAAAGATCTGTGACATGTGCAGAGCATCTGAAGACGTGACGCAAACAGATTTGTTTAAAAATATCCCTCAAGAGCTAGTAAAGAAGCATTTTGGTGCTAAAAAGGATGTACGAATATTCCGGGGCAACGGCTGTAAAGTCTGTCATTTTACAGGCTACTCAGGAAGAGTCGGTTTATTTGAGGTTCTCCAAGTAAGCAATAACGTAAAAAAACTCATCACGCAAAAAGCTGATTCTGACATCATAGCAAGACAAGCTATTGAAGAGAATATGACGACTATGCTTGATGATGGACTGGATAAGGTAATTAAAGGTCTAACCTCGATCGAAGAAATATTACGAGTTACCAGAATTGCGTCTCAATGATAAATACTAATAAACTGACAATATCATCAGTTGAAAAGATTACCATGATCAGCAATTTTTCGACTTTGCTTTCTTCTGGCATTTCTATCCTGGAATCAATTGATTCCCTTTTAGAGGATGCAAAAGGTAATCAAAAAAAAATCTTAGATACTCTTCGCGCTGATTTGGTACAAGGAATACATGTACATGAGTCGTTTGCAAAATTCCCAAATGTATTCGACAAAGTTACAATAAGTATCATTAAAGCTTCTGAGGAGGCTGGCTCTCTCGATACTACCCTTAAAGACTTGAGAGATAATTTAAAAAAAGAAAATGAATTTTTAGATAAAGTAAAATCAGCTCTCACCTATCCCGTTCTAATTTTCATAGTCTTTCTTGGAGTCTTGTCTATGATTATTATCTTTGTTATTCCAAAAATTTCAGTAGTTTTCTCACGACTTAGAGTCAATCTGCCACTTCCGACAAAAATTATGATATTTGTCTCTAATATAGTCTTACACTACACGGTTCCTTTTGTCATTGTTTCTACTGCGCTTATAATTGGTTTAATTGTCATCTATAAAATGAATAAAAAGTTACTTTTGGGATTCATTTTTTCCCTACCTGTAATTTCTGAATTGGTTAAACAGATTGACTTAGTGCGTTTTAACCGAAGTCTCTATTATTTACTTACAGCAGGAATTCCAATAGTGAGCGCGCTTGAATTAACTCAAGATGTGGTTTTTAAAAAAGACATCGCAAAAGTGCTTGAGAAGTCTAAAGAGATGGTTATAAGTGGTAAAAAATTATCAGAAGGGCTTAAAGTTTATAAAGGCAAGATTCCAGCCATGATGATAAAGATTATCGAGGCGGGAGAAAAAAGCGGCTCTCTTGATAGATCACTCAAGGATATTTCAGAATATTTTGATTATCAGGTGACTAACTCGCTTCGAACCCTCACCACTCTTTTGGAACCAGTTATGCTCGTTTTTGTCGGTATCATAGTCGGTGGAATGATGCTGGCAATTATAGGACCAATCTATAGCCTTATCGGCCAGGTTGGACAAAGATGATTATCAAAAAAAAGCTATCTGGATTTACTCTGCCTGAAATTATCGTAGTCATAGGAGTTATGATGGTGCTTCTTAGTCTATCATCTGTAAATCTGCTGTCTATTTACGGTAAAACTTCTTTAGGCACAAAAGTATCTACCTTAGTTTCAGACCTAAAGCAACAACAATTAAAATCAATGGTTGGCGATACCGAAGGTGAGTCATCGGCTGATTCATACGGCATTTATTTTGAACAAAATCGCTATATTCTTTTTAAAGGTACCTCTTACTCTGGCTCAGATCCTCTTAATTTCGCCATCAACCTGGATTCTGATCTGCAGTTTTCCACTATCGCTTTTCCTCAATCCCAAATAGTTTTTTCTCAGGGAAGTGGAGAAATAACAGGTTACGCTTCTGATTCAGACACTGTCACGCTCACCAATATTAGAACAAGCGATGTAAAAACACTGGAATTGAATAGATACGGAGTAGTAGTTTCTGTAAATTAAAAAAAATGCGACGTTCCTACTTACAAAGTCAATCATTGATAGAGCTTTTGCTCACTATTGGTTTATCGGCAGTTCTTTTGCCTGCCTTAATCACAGGTCTAATCTCATCGCGCGAAGGAAAAGCCCAACAACAGGAGCGTATTCAAGCTGCTTCACTTCTTCGTCAAACCTATGAGGCCGTAAGAAGCATTAGAAACAGAGGTTGGGATAATATCTCGGTAAACGGTACTTATCATCCAGTTATTTCAGGGACTCTATGGGCTTCTTCCTCAGGCGCAATCACGACAAACGGCTTTACCCAGTCCTACACAGTTAGTGACATCAATCGAGATTCTAGCGGTATCATTGTTACTGTACCGGCGGGAACTCTTGATCCTTCAACAAAAAAAATTGATATTGCTATCTCTTGGGAGGAGCCTTCCGTTTCTACGCTCTCATCGACATTATACCTCACGCGCTACCGAGACAACCTAACCTATGCAGAAACAACTCAAACCGATTTTAATGCCGGTACAAAAAATTCCGTAGCCGTTCAGGTCACCAATCCTCCTTCTGTTCCTGACGACGGCGAAATAATTCTTGGGGCTGGCGGACAAGGCGACTGGTGCAATCCCAGCGGTTTTATTCAAGCCGAGCTTAATCTACCGCAAGGTTCTGCTGCCAAATCAGTGAGAGCACTCCAGGGGAGAGCTTTCACCGGAACCACAACCTACCTGACTGGCAACTTTGTTGACATAGCTGTAACAAACACTAATCCGCCGGTGCCGTCCATCACGGCCAGCATGCCCGGATACCCAACTAATGATGTTTTTATCAGCGGCCAGTATGCTTATGTTGCAGTTGAAGATCTGTTTGACATCTATCATAAAGATGTAGTAATTATCGATTTAAATACCCATCTGGAAGTCGGGTATTTTGATGCGGCATCCTGGATCGGAGGACAAGGAGTGTTTGTAATTGGAAATGTTGGTTATGTGACGGCTGGAACTCGCTTATATACATTCGATCTTTCAGCAAAAACAGGTTCCCGGCCGCTCCTTGGGTCTATAACAGTCGAGCCTTTTCCAGGATCTTTGTTTTCTTATGGAAGAAGACTCTATGTCGTTGGAGGATACGCCTATATCGCAGTAGCTGGATGGTCAAATACAGAAATGAGGATAATAAATGTTAACAATCCTTCCAGTCTAAGCCGCGCTGGATATGCTAACGTAAACGGTGAAAGTGGTCAGGAAGTATTTGTCAATGAAACCGGTACAAGGACTTATCTTGCTACAAATAACTCTGGTAGCAATCCGGAATTCTTCATAATTAATACATCTTCTAAAACTGGTTCCAGACCTGTTCTTGGATCTTATGACGCAGGCGGCATGAGTCCTCGAGGAGTAACTGCAGCTCCCGGCAATATCGCAATTCTTGTTGGACTAAATGGAACCGAATATCAAGTCCTCAATATCAGCAATGAAACTAGTCCCAACAAGTGCGGAGAGATGAATCTCAATGCGGGCATATATGGAGTTTCAGCGGTTCTTGAGGATGACGGAGACGCATACGCTTATATCGTAACCAGGGACTCTTCTAAAGAATTTAAGATCATCGAAGGAGGACCGGGCGGCAGATATGCCTATACAGGAACCTTTGAATCTCAAACTTTTGATGCCCTATACCCAAGGTTTTTTAATCGGCTCGACTTCACTTTCAGCAAACCAGCCCTGACAGATCTAAAATTACAGATTGCTTTAGCTGATCCTCCTTGTACAAATCCAACCTATACTTATGTTGGCCCCGATGGTACAACCGGCACCTTTTTCACCGACGATGGAACCATACCCTTCTCTGCTGTCGGAACCTACAAAAATCCTGGGCAATGCTTGAGATATAAAGTATTTTTTAACACAACAGACGCTTTCAATACGCCGGTTTTTAACGATTTTACAGTTAACTATTCACCATGAAAAAAGGTCAATCGCTAATTGAGCTTCTGCTAACTATTGGGTTATCGGCTGTACTTCTTCCTGCTTTAATCACCGGGTTGGTGTCATCTCGTGAAGGTAAAGCCCAACAGCAGGAGCGTATTCAAGCCGCTTCACTTCTTCGCCAAACTTATGAGGCCGTAAGAAGCATCAGAAACAGGGGTTGGGATAACATTTCAGTAAACGGTACTTATCATCCAATAATTTCTGCAGGCCAATGGGCTTCTGCATCTGGAGCGATCACAACCAACGACTTTACCCAATCCTATACGGTAAGCGACGTCCGAAGAGATATAAACGGTGCAATAGTTACTCCTCCAGCCGGAAATCTTGATCCATCGACAAAAAAAATAGATATCGCAATTTCCTGGATTAAACCTTTCAATTCTTCTATCTCAACCACTCTCTATCTAACCCGCTATAGAGACAATCTCTCCTATGCTGAAACAACACAAAGCCAATTTAACCTAGGATTAAAAACCGGGACAGCAGTTAGAGCGTCCAACCCTCCTCAAGTTGCTGATGACGGTGAAATAATTTTAGCCACCGGTGGACACAGCGACTGGTGCACCCCAACTCTTGATGCAAATACTTTAAATTTGCCAAAAAATGGTGTGGGGAAAGCAATTTCTGCCAGACCCGGATCTTCAGTTGGACAATCAAGCCAAGCTGCTGCCGGAACTGGCGAAAATGCATCCGGTATTTCTTACGTCAATATCTTAATAACCGATACTTTTCCTCCCCAACCAAGCATAGAAGCAACCTTCGACGGATACAAAACTAATGGAGTATTCACTGAAGAAGATTACGCCTATTTAGCTACCGATGATAATGGTAAAGAATTGGTAATTGTTGACCTTAACCAAATAGTAGGAGGAAAATATAGAGAATCCGGTTATTTTGATGCGCCGGGAAATACCAACGGAAAAAGTATCTTCGTCTCAGGAAATATCGGCTACCTGACAACAGGTAATAAACTTTATACTATAAATCTTAATGACAAAAGCGGTCCGCGATCCCAACTTGCTAGCGTAACTCTGGCCGGAACAGCAAATAAAGTTGTTGTTAATGGTGATTATGCTTTTCTTGCGGTCAATAGCGAATCAACTCCGATGCAGATCGTCCAAATCAGCAACGGAGGTCAAACATTAAGTGTCGTTGGCTATGCAAATCTGCCGGATGACGAAGACGGGGTGGATGTTGTAGTCAATTCTACCGGTACACGGGCTTATCTAATCATCGAAGAAAATAAAAAATTTTATATTGTTGACACTTCGACGAAAACAGGCAGTCAGCCTTTTAAGGGAAGTTATAGCACCGGAAGTATGAATCCTAAAGGTATCGCGGTTGTTCCGGGAAACCGCGCTATTGTTGTTGGATCAGGAGGAATTGAATATCAAGTTGTCAATATCTCCAATGAAGCTGCACCGGTTTCCTGTGCGCCTGGTGGAGGGATTGACATGAATATAACAATAAATGGAGTGTCGTCGATCATTGAAAGCGATGGTGATGCATATTCATATATTATCTCTGACTCTGATCCAGAATTTCGGATCGTAGAAGGCGGATCTGGTGGAGCATTCTCAAGCGAAGGGACTTTTGAATCGCAGACTTTTAATCCCGGTTATCAAACGGCGGATAATCGGTTTTCCGCCAATTTTAACCAACCGGCAAACACATCTATTCAATTTCAAGTAGCGCTTGCCAATTTAGAAGCCGGACTGTGCCCATCAAGTTATGCTTTTGTTGGACAAGATGGGACATCCGGTAGCTGGTTTCCCCTAACTCCTACTCCGGGTTTAACCTCTTATTCTGCTCCTTTTCCACTGGGAACTTATGGCTCAAACTACTCAAATCCCGGGCAGTGCTTCCGCTATAAAGCCAAGCTGTCAACAACCGACCAAAACAATACGCCAGTTCTGTATGATTTTACTATAAACTATTCACCATGAAACGAAAAAATTCATCCCGATTTAATCGGGATCAAATTTCAAATTTTAAAAAAAGTGGCTATACCCTCGTCGAGCTTCTAGTTTTTATGGGTATTGTCTCCATCTTACTTGCTATCCTTAGCAATATGTTTGCCCAGATAGTAGATGTCAGACAAGAATCTGAAAGTGTATCCTCTATCGAACAAGATGGAAACTACATTCTCACTCGACTTGCTTATGACGTCCTAAGAGCTCAGATTATTAATACTCCAGCCTCGCTTGGTCAAAATGATTCTACATTAGATATATCAATTGATGGAGTCAATAACTTATACACCGCAAATAACGGCATTCTTACAGTGACCAATAATAATGGAAGTTTTCAGCTCAATGGTGCTAATTCAAGTATTTCAAACCTTGATTTTTTACGTTTGGGAAATCCAGCTGACACTGAAAGAGAAGACACATTAAGAATTAGCTTTACAGTCACAAGTAGAATTGTGAGAAGCTCGGGTCCAGAATCAAAAAATTTTCAGACAACTGTAGGACTCAGATTAAGATGAAAATTCTATCTTTATTAAAAAAGCGAAGATATATGAGAGGTCAGGTTCTCTTGATGTTGTTAGTCTTTTCTGTCATTGGTCTATTGGTAACCTCAGCCGCGACAACCCTTGTTCTGGTTAACTCAGCTAATGCGCAAAAAACTCAAGCAGGTTTAACGACTCTTCATGTTGCCGAAAGCGGAATGGAAAATGCCCTATTGCGCTTCTTAAGAAATCCAGGTTATACAGGCGAAACTCTTACTGTGGGAGAAGGAACAGCCACAATTACAATCTCTGGGTCTGGTCCCTTCTTAATAACGTCAGTTGGTAGGGTTGGAAGTTTTTCCAGGACAATCCAGGTCACAGTCGATTATAATAATAATATTCTTACCGTAACATCTTGGAGAGAAATCTTTTAATACCACTCCGCTATCAAATATAAAAGTTTGATAGCTTCGAGGTATTATACGATAAACTAATCAATGTAGGTAATACTTCCGAAGCTCTATAATTTGCTATAGTTAAGTATTAAGAGCGAAGGAGTATAAAAAATATGCAAAAAATAAAAGGTAAGGCAATTGTTTTTATCCAAAAAGATAAATTCGAATATTTCGATGAGTCCTTATCAAGGATTTTTTATTTTCTTTTTCAGCCGACTATTATCCATGATTTAGAGCTCGTGGACAAAGATCAGTTGATTGCTAAAATAAAATTTTTTGTCGAGTCCAACAAAATCCAAAAAGCTAAAATCATTTTTATCATTGCCGACGCGATCACCTTTGAGAAGACTTTCCCAATAACTCCAAATATTAATAAAGATTTAGAAATAGAAAAATTTTTAGAAAATATTCCCTTTGAGCACGTTAGTTACAAAGTAATCGACGGCCAAAAAGACTATAGAGTACTGGCCACAAATAAAGAACTTTTTCAAGCCATAGAGTCTTCCTTTGAAGTTTTGGGATTCAACTCTCTTGCTATTATTCCCCAACTTTCGCTAGCTGACCCATTCCGCTTAAATCCAAGTCTTAGTGCCGATATGATTAAGTTTATTTTTAGCCATCTTGACCTGCTTAAAAAACAAAGTTTTACTCAGGAGGAAATGAAACCTTCTCCTCAACCAAGCTCAGAAGAAACGCCAGTGGATGCAAAAAAAAGTCAGCTTCCAGTAAATAAGTATCGACTTCCAATTTTGCTATCGGTATTTGTCCTCTCACTCTTGCTCCTTTCAATTTTTGTCTACCTTCAGTATCCACGAAAATCTAAAGCTACACCTATTCCTTCGGCAGCAACCACTCCTTATCCATCGCCCTCTCCTGAACCAGCCATTCAAGAAACACCTATAAGTTCCCCCTCAGCCTCGCCAACATAGATTTGTTACTGTCTGTTTTCAAATAATTGATATAAGCTGTATTATAAAATTTGTTTCAAAATGAATATTTTATTAGCTTATAACAAAAGGCTATAACAAAATCGGCAAAAAGTTTTTGGAGTTACCACTTGACAAACAAATCAATTGAGTATACTCTAAAAATATAAGAGTTTAATATTTAAAAGCGAGGGGGTGAGTCAAAAGATAAAATATGAAAAAACTCGTTTCTTCTGGTTTCACACTAATAGAACTTTTGGTCGTCATTGGAATTTTGGCGATTCTTTTGGCAATTACTCTAATTGCAATAAATCCAGCAAGACAGTTCTCACAATCAAATGACACAAAAAGAAATAGCGATGTAAGTGCAATCTTAAATGCTATAAACCAATACATGGCTGATAATAGAGGGTCTCTTCCGACAGGAGTCTGGTCTGACACAGCTCAAACTATCGCATCAGGTGACTCTTCTTGGACAACTTTTTGTTCGGAGTTAGTACCTCAATATATCGCTGCACTTCCGGTTGATCCGTTAGAAAATAATGGCACGCCGGTTTCGGCCACCGATTGTACAGGAACTACAGCTTGGGATACAGGTTATATTGTTGCAACCACTACGAATAACAGGCTGACGGTGTCAGCACCGCAAGCCGAAATTGCAACCACAATATTTGTAACTAGGTAATTTGTTTAAGACTTTTGAACTTAGAACCCCGTCTCTTTTCTGGGACGGGGTTTTTATTATTTTTTTTATTATTAAAGTTCTTTTGTAGACTTGACAAACTCCCAAACAGTATGTCTTTTTTTTGCAATTCTATAATCCCACCAGCCTAAAAATCTACAATAAGCTTCTAATAAAATCACAAAGGGCGTATAAAAGATGTATCTCAGCCTCGGATTTTCCCTGAGGAAAAAAAATAGAGCTTTCAAAATTGAGAAGATATCCAAAGTCGCCACCTCATAACTCTGTTCATATTTTACAGCCAGATGACCGCTATAGATTCTCTTTCGTTGTTTTATATAATCAAAGATTGTCTTTGCCGCTTTATTATAGATTTTTGCTTCAGGAACATAGACTATCTTATATCCCTGACCACGAATCAAAGGTTCAATATTCGCTTCATCAACGCTAGATAAAACGGGGATCCTTCTAAAGATCCTTCTGAACGCGACTACCTCGCCCATTTTAGGATGTGTTAGCGAAATCTTGTGGTGCAGACCCCATAAAAGATGTGCAGCGTAACCAATCAAACCATCATTTATATCATTTAGGGCAATTGGTCTAACGCCTGTCATCCCGACTTCACTATCTTTAAATTTTGAGACTAAATTTTCGATTGTATTTAAGTCTAGAATTATGTCTCCGCCCAGTAAGACTAAAACCTCATTTTCTGCTTTGCCAACAAAAAGATTGACTGCTGATGCTTTTCCTTCGCGCCTTTTTTGACGGATTATTTTGATTTTGCTCTCTTTTAAAGTATATTTTTTGACAATTTTATATGTATTATCTGTCGATCCAGAGATGATGATTAGAACTTCATCTATTTTTACTCTTCCTAACTTCTGACTCAATAGCGACTCTAGAAATTTTCCAATATTCTTTTCCTCATTATAAACACAAACTCCAATCGAACATTTGATCATACTAAAATCGATTTTAAACTCCTGTAATTAACCACATTGTCAAATTAAAATAAATACTCAAATTGTGAGGAACTTGCTGTCTGAGCTGTATTTTGAGGAGTAAATTAAAAGATTTTCATTTAAGAAAAGCGTCGAGTAAACATGCGTCCGAAAACACAGCGAGTTAAGTTCCTAACAATTCTGAGTATGATTTTAAAACATATTTTATAAATTTTTAACAGTTAAAAGTGCTGCGGCTTTAGTGGGATGATTAAGAGTATAGGTCCACTGGATAATATCAGAGATGAGAGCAAAGATAAATTCTGGTTTAAATCTAATCTGGTGATATTCGCTCCTCATTGATTTTGGCCCATACATGCCGTAAACCTTATAACCCAATTTTTTAAATTCCTCACTTGTCCATCCTGATCTGTGGAGGTCAAAGGTTGAATTACCCGACTGAGCGATGAAACCGTTCGGAGTAAAAATAATACTTTTTTTAATGGCTAATTTTTCCATGTCTGAAAGTAAGTTGTATCCATCTTCCTTATTTAGATGTTCGATTAAATCAAGGGCAACCACAGCCTCGAACGATTTTGGCTTAAAATATCTGATAGCTTGTTTAACTTCCATAACTTTTAAAAGATTGTGGGTTTTATTCTTTCTGGCAGCTTTTATTGCGCTTATACTTGCGTCAATACCATATGTCTTTGTCTGCAAAAAACGCAAAGGCGAATTGCCACCACATCCCAGATCTAGAATGGTTTTGCAGTCAGAAAGAATATTTCGCAAGAAAATATAAAAAAATATCGTTGGAAATTTGGGAAATATTTCCTTTACAATGTTTAGCATGTCAAAGGTTGCAATTATTGTACTTCATTTTGGTGATAAAAAAAATACAATTGAGTGTCTTGATTCTTTAAAAAAGCTAAACTATGATCATAAAAAAATAAAAACTATCGTTGTGGATAATAGCAAAAAAAACCTTGGTTTTGCAGGTGGAATAAATAAAGGTTTAAAAATCGGTCTCAAAGATAAATCAATAAATTTTTTTCTAGTATTAAATAATGATACAATTGTTGACCAAAACCTACTGACTTCTTTCTTTAGCCAGATAAAAAAAGATAGCGCAGATATCTTAGGCTGCATTATTTCTTATTTTCTCGAACCAAAAAAAATTTGGTTTGCTGGTGGATATTTAAATAAAACCTTTTGTTTTACTAAGCATCCTTATCTGAATAAACCTCTAACTTCTAACATCCAACTTCCAAAGAGCGATTTCATAACTGGTGCCTGTATGTTCATGAGAAGAGAGGTCTTGGAAAAAATCGGTCTATTCGATGAGAATTATTTTTTGTATTGGGAAGATGTCGATTTCTGCTATAGGGCGGTGAAGGCAAAGTTTAAAATTTTATGCCTTGATCAACCTCTGGTCTATCATAAGGTTTCTTCTTCGGCAGGAACAGAGGGTTCAAACAAACTTTCTAATTTGAGAGCATATTACTATGCCCGAAATGCTTTTATATTTATGAAAAAACATAATTTACCTATGTTAACCGGTATCTTCGGCCAATTTTTTATCAGACTTCCCTATTATCTATCTACAGTAGTCAGTCTAGAATCTGCAAAACAATATCTAAAGGGTGTAAAGGATGGAACCAAATATTACTTTTCGTCTTAATTTTTCATCAATTTTTCGATGTTTTCTTTAAAAGAATTAAAGTAATCTCTTTTATACTCATCAATAATTTTTTTATCCGTATTGCATCTTTTATAAATAATATAAAGCTGTCCATAGTAAGGCTTCCAAATCTTGTATATCGAAATTGCCTCACTTAAATTTTTTATTGCGCCTTGGCAATCATTATAGCCTTTAAATAAAACCAAACCCAAGCCGGCATATGCACCCGGATTTCCATCATCTATCCAAAGAGCTCTTCGATAATAATGCTCTGCTAGTTTCGGCGATTTATAGTGGGAATCGATAAAATCTCCAATGCGAACGAGGGCTTCCGAATAAATCCTAGGGATTTCAAGAGCCACAAGATTTTTCTCTGATGGTTTAAGATTTTCTTTTCTTTTTACCTGTAGCTTTCTCAGATCCTTTTCAACCAGGATGAGATATTCATCTAATGTCGGCTCATCTTTTTTATCAATAAATTGATAGACCATCCCTCTTGGAATGGTTAGTGAAGTCTGAAGAGCTCCACTTATATCATAGGTGGCAAAAATCGGTCTTGTCTTTTTAATTTCAAGTATTACTTTACTAGTAATCTCTTCTTTTTTAGTTTTGGGATATTTTTGATAATATTTATTTATTTCCTCATCAAAAAACACATTTCCTCCTACACGAGGAGGATTAATAATCTCAACATCTTTTCTGACACCTAAAGCGTATCGTGCATACCAAATATTAAAAATCTTGGTATCGCCATGGACCATTAAAACGGCATTTTTTGCTAAATTTTTTAATATATCTTGGGCCAGTTCGTTGCCTATTTGAGTATTTGATAATTGCGTTTTAGGGAAGTTGTACTTAATCATATAAAAAGGCACAATTAAAAAATAACTCATCAATAAACTTATCAAGGTCTTATTTTTTATAACTCTAACTGTTAAATTTTTAATCAGATTCATTCCGTAAGGAACAAAAAATATTAAAACTACAGCTGACAGGGAATAAAATCTTTCCATAATGGCCATGGCTGCCCGTGTAGCAACTGGAGAGGCTCCGTAAAAAACAAAAACTGGACCAGATAATAAGAATCCCAAAACTAACGAACTAAACATTATCTTGTTATTTTTAATTAAAAAAAGAGCTCCTAAAAGCGCCAGAAAAATAACTTGATAAGAAAAATTAGTAAAAAGAGTTTTGAAATAATCGCCAACAATTACTTTGTGAACATCAATCGGTACGCCATGTACAATGCTGGGAGTATAATCGTAATCTTTTCTCAGAAGAAGGTGAAGAAAATTTTTTAGATTATAAGCGCTATCCCAATTTATTACGGGGTTTCTTGATGCAGCAATTGGAACATAAAGATATATTGAGAATCCGATAAGAAAAAAAATTGATAAGATTAAAAGTCTTTTTTTTTTGAAAATTAGTTTGAAGTTGGCTAAGGACAATATTGCTAGAGAAGGAAAAAGAGTAATAATTGTATGATGGTGTGTAAGTGATAAACCGGAAAAAAAGGCTAGGAGATAGAGATCTTTTACTTTTTTATTTTGATAAAATCGGAAAGCAAAATATAAAAGAACTATTGCGAAAAAATTATTTAAGCCAAAAACTTCAGGTATTTCTGCATGCAACCAAAAAAAATAAGAAAAGGCTAGGAATGAAGTATTTAATAATGCTAGAAAAATACTTTTAGTAACCACTTGACTGAATTTGTATAATAAAACTAAACCAACGAGCGATGAAAATACTGAGATTAATCCAACTTGAGAAACGGGCGGAATCCCCAGAGGAATTCTGGTCAAAATTAATCCAAGTAGTGTAAAAAGTGGATAGCCTGGCGCATGAGCTACTCCTCCTACATAGGCTGCTGTCACCAAATCTCCTATATCTCCACTGTAAATATCTCGGGTTAAATTGTGCAGGTATACTAATCCTATGCTTAGGAAAAATATAAAGACTACAACTTTTTTAATCATTAATAATTTGAAATTTTTATTTTTTAATTTTCAATTAATTTTCATTAAACAAATTTAAAAACTATTTAGAACTGGATGCAATTTTGGAGAAAATGAGAGTGAACTCTTGGGCTTCTTGCCATAATTCTCTACATTCATTTTTCAATGTATTGACCGCTCTAGCCAGCATTCTTAACCAGTATTTAGACTCTTTTGATTCTTTTTTACAAGTGAAGATTTTATTTCGAAAATCTTTTTTGCTTGAAGCTCCGTTTGCCTCACAATAGTTAGATCCAACGCTCGTTCCAGCTCGAACAAGCTGATTTACGATTGGATCATTGACTGGACTTCTGGGAACTTCTTTACAAAGATCGATTATCTTCTCGCCGAATCTAGCTGTTCTTTCTTCAAGGTCATATTTTTTGTTTGTAAATTTCCTCATTTAGGTTTCAATGAAAATTGTAAATTTCAAATTGAAAATTTCTGTATATAGTATTATTATCAGTAATTATATGGATAGTAAAAGAATTTTACTAGTTGAGGATGATCTTTTATTACAAAAACTCTACTCTGATCTTCTAACATCCGAACATTATTATGTTGAAACTGCCACAGATGGAATGATAGCCTACCAAAAAATGAAAGAAGGAGGATGGGATTTGGTATTACTTGATATTATCTTACCCAAGTTAGGAGGCATAGAGATTGTTAAAAAGTTAAAAGACGAAAAAGCTGAAAAGCTAAATAAAAATGTTGTCTTTCTGACTAATCTTGAGCAAGGTAAAGAAATCGATGAAATTAAAAAACTTGATTTTAGATTCCTTAGTAAAAGTAACCTTACACCGAATAAATTTGTAGATATGGTCAAATCTCTACTTTAAAATATAAATTAGATTTTTCTAATCTAACTTTCTCTGATTCTGCCACTTTCAAACTCAGTTTAAATGTCAACTTTGGCTAGATAAAGATTTATGATAAAGGTGATAAGTCTGTTGAGTCATTTTTTCGAAGGAAAATTTTTTTCCCATCTCTCCGTAATCAAATCTTGGTTTACTTTTTAAAAAATATTTTATTTTTTCTTTAATATCATCTATGTTATCTGCTTTAAACTTAACGAATTTTTCATTAAGAATCTCGTTAAATACATCAATATCTGAAGCTATAATAGGTAGATTAAAGTAGGTTGCCTCCAGTATCGGCAAACCAAAACCTTCTGATAAAGATGGATGAACAAGAGCTAAAGCATTTTTATAAAAAAACAATAAATCTTTTTTCGACGGATTATGGTAAAAAAATATTCTTTTTTGTTGTTTTAATTTAATTATTAAATGATGCAAATGATTAGAAAAATAATCATCTGGTCCTATCAAAATTAGCTTAACTTCATTCTCTACTTTAGAAAAAGCTTGAATAAGTCGATCCAGATTCTTATGGGGATAAAAATTTCCCACGTAAATTATAAAAGGTTTAAAATTTGATGTTAAATGTTTAAAGTAAGAAGATATTTTTATGTTTTTTTCCAACTTCACACTACCAACTTCTAACTTCATCAGTTCATAATCAATTCCTTCATAAATAGGTTTAATCTTATTTTTTACAGACTCGCCATATATTTTTACCAGTTGCTCTTTAACCGATTTGGTTGGAGTTATTATAAACTTAGAATTCTTAACTTGCTGAGAAATAACAAATTGAAAGGCTCTGAATTTAAACTCATACAATAATGCGCTTTTTGTAGACGCCTTTCCCGTTTTAAAAGATAGTGGAGTGATATCATGAATGGTTGCAATAAATTTTTTTTTATAGAAGACAGGATAGCTAAAATAGGTAAAATGAACCAAATCGAGATTATCCCTATAAAGACTTTTGGCAAATCTAATCTGTTCGGCAACAGTATGCCACTTGTAATCTGCCAGAACTTTAATAAAATTTTTATTCTTAAAGCGTATTTTCTTATAATTGTCCGCGACTAAATAGATAAAAAATTGCGCATCGTATGTAGTCATCTTTTCCAGAAAGTAAAGAAGATTCTGAAGATAAACGCCGACTCCAGTCTGGCTATACAACCTTGCGTCAATTCCAATTTTATACATAACATTAGTCGTCATGCTGAACTTGGTTGAGCATCTGAATCTAAAATCAGATCCTGAAATGAATTCAGAATGACATCGAGAACTGCTTCAAAAACTCAATACATTTATATACTATTTTATTCATCAACCAAGAATTATTAGCTTCATAATGTTTTTTATAAAAAATTTCCATTGAGTTGAAAAAGTAGTGTCTTGTTTTTTTTCTAGTCGAACTCTCATTTTTTTCTAAACCACTTGCGTGTTTTATATGAGTCACCACAAACTCTGGGTAGTAAATCACTTTATAGCCAAGTTTTTTAATCCTGAACGAGAGATCAAGATCTTCACCATACATGAAAAAATTCTCGTCAAAACCATCTAATTTCTTGACTATATATTTTTTAGTCAAATAAAATGCCCCGGATGGTGAATCGATCTCGTGAATAGTTTGATAATCTTGGTAACTCAAATGGTATCCGGTAAAAATTTTATTAAAAATTGGAATGTTTTTAAAGACATCTTCTAATCCTGTAATATAACAAAATGAATTCCAGATCGTTGGAAATCCTCTGTGAGATGCTGGATCGATATTACTGTTAGGAAGTATAACTTTTACAGTTAACACCCCAACTCTTGGGTTATTCTCAAGGTAATTAAACAGTTTCCTGAAATCAATTTTATCAACTATTGTATCTGAATTAAGAAATAGTACATATTTTCCCGTAGCAAGTCGTAATCCTTGATTATTGCCTTTTGCATAACCCAAATTTTTTTTATTAAATCTAGTTTTTACTTTTAAAGTGTCATTGGTATTTTTTAACTTTAAATTTTTAAATTGATCTACTGACCCATCGGTCGATCCGTTATCCACCAGAATTATTTCAGAAATAAAATTATTCTTTATAGAAAGAGTCTTTATTAAAGAAGAAATACAACGAAGCGTTAACTCTTTAGTATTATAGGAAAGAACTATAACCGAAAGAGTGACTTTCACTAAACTCTAATATCTAATTTTTAATTACTTGTAGTTATCTCTTTGGTGATTGCTTCTTTCGTCTAGCTTTACCACCTGTGCCCACTTTTCTTCTCTCCTTTACTCTCGCATCTCGTCTAAGAAGCAGGCGTTTTTTTAAAACTAATCTGTATGTCTGTTTATCCACTTTTTCAATTGCACGAGCCAGTCCATGTATTATGGCATCGAGTTGGCCAGACTTACCCCCTCCTTTGACAATTATTGTTACGGCAAAACGGTTTTCATTATTGGTTAATTTTAAAGGCAAAAGATACCGGTTCATTGCTTGTTGGTTTGGAAATACTTGAGTTATTGGTTTCTTATTTACAAATATTTCACCTGCTTTTACTTTCATTCCACCCACATCCGTTGACTTATCTTTATCTGTAAGATGTAAGCGGATTCTTGCCACTGCTTCTTTGCGTCTACCTATTGCTTCGTAATACTTTGACTCTTTTTTTTTTGCCATATTTTTTACGTAATTGGTTATTTGGTATCAGCAGTTCGTATCGTTTTACATTCAACCAATAACATTAGACAACTTGTTTATCATTTACTCTTCTGATTTTTGTGCTGATAACTTGTCCTGATAGGGATATTTATCTTCTGGATAAACATGTAGTCTTGTCAACCTCTTGTCTCTTAACTTATTCTTCGGTAGCATTCCAGAAACTGCATGACGAATGACCTCGGCTGGATTTTTTATTAATAACTCAGCAAAAGATATTCTCTTTAATCCGCCAGGATATCCAGAATATCTTGTATAAAATTTAGTTTGCGCTTTTTTTCCGGTTAATTTTACATATCTCGCATTTGTGACTACCACATTATCACCTTGGTCAAGATATGTCACATAGTTTAATTTTTGTTTTCCCTGTAATAATTTCGCAATTTCAGGGACAATTCTTCCCAGTATTTTTCCTTTTACATCAATAAGATGCCAATTTCTTTTTATTTCTTTCTCTTTTACCGATTTTGTTGATTGAGTTAGTGACACCATATTTAATCAGAATAATTCAATAAAGATCAGGGTTTCGGAGAAATCGGATTTTCTGATTTATCTGGATTTTCTGATTTCTGACTTCTCTGACTTCTGATCTATCTGATTTTTGCTCTCTTCTGATTTATCCGATTTTACAACTGGATATACCCATTCTAATCTTGCCATCTCTGAACCGTCTGATTGACGTTTCCCTAATCTTCTTATCCTAACGTATCCGCCAGCATGATCCCTATTCTTCAGGCTGTCACCAACTAGCTTAAATGTCTTCCGAACTAATTCCTCTTCGCCAAGAAAGTGCAATAGATAATTTTTATTGGCTTCATTTTCCGTTTTGGCTTTCTCAACAAGCTTATCAATCACGGATTTAAGTACTTTAGCCTTCTTTATCGTAGTCTTAATCTTGGCATTACTGATAAAATTAATAGCTAATTTACGCAATAACATTTTATTGGCATCTTTTCCCAGCTTAAATTTTATCTTCTTAACTCTATGTCTCATACTAATGTCAAATTTAAAATATAAAATATAAAATATTCATTTCAAAAAATATTTGATATTTAATATATATTTTTGCTATTTGATTTTTGATCTTTGATATTTTTATTTAAGCTCTATGCCCATTTTTTTCAATTCCTCTTCAATTTGCTCGATCGATTTTTTCCCTACTCCTTTCATATTTGTCAACGCTTCTCTCCCAGCTTTTACCAAATCGGCAACTGTTTCAATATTTTCCCGTAAAAGCGCATTGATGACGCGAGAAGGCAAATTTAGTTCGTCTATAATTGCTTCGTATAGTTTCTGATCAACTGCCTCTTTTGCCTGAAGTTCTTCGTCTTTCTCGGTTTTAGCTTTAGGCGCGTCGCGGCCTGAGAGGATATAACTAAAATATTCTGAAGCGAGACGAGTTGCTTGGCTAAGAGCTTCGGATGGTTTCATCGTCCCATTTGTCCAAATTTCCAAGATTAGTCTATCCAGATTGCTTTTTCTTCCAACTCTTGCTTCCTCAACTTTAAAGTTCACTTTGCTCACTGGAGAGAAAAAAGCATCAACTGGAATAAATCCAGCTTCTGTTTTTTCTCTTTCTTCGCTGGAAAGATAACCTATACCAAACTCCACAATGGCCTCTATCTCAAGCTTTGCTTTTTCAGCCGTAATCTCAGCTATGTATTGATTGCTGTTGACTACTTTTGCCTCTCCCTCAATATCTTTGCCGAAGATTTTTTTTGGTCCTTTTGCTGACAAATATACTTTAAAAGGACCATCTCCGCTGACTTCAAAATTTAGTTGCTTAAGATTCAAAACTATATCCAATGCCGATTCTTTTACTCCCTTAAGCGTAGAAAAAAGATGGGGCGATCCCTCTATTTTAACACTGGCAATAGCTGCTCCTTTTAATGAGGACAACAAAATTCTGCGCAAAGTTACTCCCAAACTGTGTCCGAAGCTTGGAGCCAACGGTTCAAGGATAAATTTACCATACCTATTACCTTCTTCGAATTTTTGGGTATAAAAACTTGGACTGACCATAATTTATAAAACTATCACGCTCTCTCGTGATTGAACCTGTTTGGCGTTTAAACTCCACCAAACCAGGCAAAATTATAATAAGGTTTTAACGAGAATAATGTTCTATTACTAATCGTAAATTTATCTGTTTGCCTATCTCTTCGTTGGTTGGTTCACTAACAATTTTACATATTATTGCTTTTCTTTCAATCCAGTTTGGTAATATGATTTCTTTATTTTCAAGCATTTTTTCGATGTAGGGAATCTTTGTCATTTTATCGTTTGAAAAGGTAATTATATCATCTTTTTTCACCTGATATGAGGGCAAGGAATTAACTCTATTATTTACTTTTATATGTCTATGTGTAATTAATTGTCTAGCTGACGCCCGAGTCGGTGCAAATCCAGCTCTAAAAAGCATGTTATCCAGTCTTTTTTCCAAAAACTTCCCTAAATACAAACCTGTGTTTCCTTTTTTAATTACTGCCTCCTTAAAATATTTTTTCAGCTGTTTTTCCGTCAACATAAAAAGATATCTAAGCTTTTGTTTTTCTCTTAATTGTCTTCCATGATCTGAAATTTTACGTCTCCCTCTTGTTCCATGTTGACCTGGAGGAATATTAAGTTTCTTCAGAAGTCTTGCGTGTGATTTTGATCCTGGAGACTTAAATCCAAGGTCAATACTTTCTCTCCTAGCAATTTTATTTCTTGGACCCGTGTATCTCATTTTATTTATACCCTTCTCACCTTCGGAGGTCTGACTCCATTGTGTGGAATTGGTGTAATATCTATAATCCTATTTATCTCAATATCGGATTCCTTTACAGCTCTAAGCGCGGCTTCCCTTCCCGGTCCGATTCCTTTAACAAAAATGTCGGCAAATCTTACTCCGTAGTCTATGACTGCTTTCTTAAGTGTTGTACTTGTAGTTATCGTTGCTGCATAGGGGGTTGGTTTTCTAGTTCCAGTAAAACCGTACATTCCACAAGAACCTATGATGATTGGGTTTCCCGTTTCATCTGTAACCGTAATAATGGTATTATTAAAGGTTGAGGTAATGTAAATTCTACCTTTCTCAACTATTTTTCTAACTTTCTTCTTTGCCATTACTTTTAGTTATAAAATTAATACAGATTGCAACAAACTTCTAATAATTTCTTAATTTGAATCAATTTATCGATTTGAAACTTATCGAAATTTTTTGAAACTTGTTGAAATTACTTTTTTGGTTCCGTTGACTTTGTAGCGGTTGCTGATCCTGTTTTTCCTTGCTCCATTTTCGCCCAAATTTCTTTTCTTAAGGCACCGACAGTTTTTCTCTTCCCTCTTTTTGTTCGAGCATTTGATCGAGTTCTTTGTCCTCTTACTGGTAAATTACGTATATGCCTAAACCCTATATAGCTACCTATTTCTTTTTGTCTTTTGATATCACCTATGATCTCTTCTTTCAAATCACCTTCAATCATATAGTTTTTTTCTATAACATCAATTATTTTCCTTACTTCATCCTCGCTTAGATCTTTTACTTTTTTATTTTTACTTATCTTAACTTGACTCAAGATCTTATAAGATCTTGACCAACCAATACCATATAACAGCGTCAACGCATATTCAACACCTTTATTATCAGGCAACTGAACTCCGAGTAATCTAACCATTTGTTTAGAAATTAGAAATTTTTAATCATCCTTGTCTCTGTTTATGTTTTGGATTCGAACATGTAATGTATAGTCTTCCTTTTCGTTTAACTATCCTACACTTCGGACAAATTTTTTTAATTGATGCCTGAACATGCATATTTATAGTCTGTACACAATTCTACCTCTATTTAAATCATAAGCTGTGAGTTCCAGCCTTACCCTATCCCCTGGTAATATTTTTATATAGTTCTTTCTCATCTTGCCTGATAAATAGCACAAAATTACTCTTTCTGAATTCTCTAATTTTACTTTAAATAGGGTATTGGGAAGGTTCTCAATAACGCTTCCCTCGAGTGTAACTACATTATCTTTCATAAACCTAATATTTTAGCACATTCGCTGATAATAATACATCGATTTTATCAGCGTCCTGAGGAGCTAAACGACGAAGGATCCCCATAAGAATCCTCGCTTCGCACGGAATGATGGCAGGGGTGATTATGTTAAAATAATCGATCCACCATCTGTAACTGCTATTGTATGTTCAAAACAAGCTGATAAACTTCTATCTGATGTTCGAATCGACCAGCCATCCTTTGTTTCATATTCCATTTCCCCGTCTCCCCTTGCATAGATTACCTCAATTGCCACCACTAATCCTGGTTTGACTAATAAAGTACTCTCTAAAGGCCCCTCAAGAAAGCCCGGGATATTTGGATCTTCATGAAGATCTCTTCCAATACCGTGCCCCGTCAATTCCTTAACTATACTATAACCAGCTTTTTCAATCCCCTCTTGTATAGTTTTAGAAACCTCACCAAGTCTGGTTCCTGTTTTCACTTTTTTTATTGCTAGTTCTAGAGTTTTTTTGCCTTTCCCTAAAAATGCCCTGTTTCTTTGCTTAACTTCTCCAATTTCAATCGTGTTGGCAAAATCTGTATGAAATCCTTTATAGTACATCCCTAAATCTACCGTCAATATATCTCCTTCCTGCAAAACCCGATCCGCTGGAGGAGTGTGAACTATTTGTTCGTTTATACACAAACATGTACTCCACCGGTATCCTTTTACTCTCTTAAACGATGGCTCTCCTTCCATCTTTCTCAGCAATATTTCCGCACTCTTATCAATCTGCGAAGTCGTTATACCCGCTCTTATTTGCTGCATGAGTTTTCTTATTACTTCTTTTAATCTTCTACCACCTTCTTGCATCAACTCTATTTCTTCTTTTGTTTTCAGCTTTACCATTATTAATCTTCTCCTACTGCCTTTTTATAAACCTTATCTATGCTTTTATGAAATTTATTTAAATTTGAATTATTTATAATTAAGTAATCAGCAAAGGCGATAGTTGGACCCATATTAGTCCAGAGAAGCTCAGTTAAATCGCGATCTTCACCATATAATTTTCCCCGATATTTCCTTTTTGCCGATCTTTTATAACGTATTTCTTTATCAGTAAAAATAGCGATAATAAATATTCTTACCTCTGGAAAATGATTTTTAATATGCGTGTATTCTTCCCATGAACGCATGCCATCTATAATTATTAAATCTTTCTCTAATGCTTTTCTTATGTTTTCCTCGTTCAAAATTGCGAAAGCTTCCTGTCCATATTTTTCTCGTAGCGTTAGCCAAACTTTTTTATGCGTTTCTTTAGTATGTTCTAATCTGTGCTGATCAATGTAGTCATTAACGATTTTGCCAAAGTGAACAATAGGCAAATTCTTTTTAGATAAATAATCGGACGCTGTGGTTTTACCCACTCCTGGGAGACCTACAATGGCTAATATAATTTTTTTTGCCTGTTTCACTTATGAAAAATAAATCGTTCGGTAAACTGACTCTAACTTATCATACAAATCTTCTAGGGAATAATTATTTTTTATCAGAAAATCGGAAAAAGCGATAGCTGATCCCTTATTTAGTCTAACCAGCTCATTTATATCTCGATCTTCTCCATATAATTTTGACCTATATTTTCTTCTTGAGATTCGTTTATATCTAATTTCTTTATCGGCATATAGCGCTAATATATGTATTTTAACCTTGGGAAATTTTTTCTTTAGGTACAAGTATTCCTCCCAAGATTGTAGGTTGTCAATAGCTACTAAAAGTTTTTTTTCCAGTGCTTGTCTAATTTTTTCATAATTTAATTTGGCTATTGCCTCCATTCCGTATTTTTTTCGTAATTCCTCCCTGATTTTTTTATGGATCTCATTAGAGTGAGGAAGTTTATGTTGGTCGACATAATCATTGATTACTTTTCCAAATGAGACTATGGGTATACCTTTTTTTTTAAAAAAACCTGCTGCTTCGGTCTTTCCAGATCCAGCCAGACCAACGATTACCAGAATAATTTTCTGTTTACGCTCCCAAGCTTTTACTTGGTTTTTGATTAGTTGTTTCCCAAGACTATTTAAAATTTCTTTATTAACCTCTTTAATTGATTTTGTTCCATCAACTGTAACCAGTTTTCCCTGTGTCCCGTAATACTTTAATACCGGCTTAGTAAATTTATGGAAAAGTTCAATCCTTTTTTTTAGAGCGGGAAGTGTCTCATCTTCTCGGGTGGTATCATTTCGATATACTAGTCTATAGATTGCTTCCTTATCGGGTACCTCAAGATAAATAACCTTATCGACGTTGTTTTTAAACTCCTCTGCCTGTTTTGTAGTTCGAGGGAATCCGTCAAGTATGTATCCTTTCCTATATTCTTTTCTTGTTAGATATTCGTTTACTATGTGAATTGTTTTTTCGTCTGGTATCAAAAGTCCAGCGTTCATTGTCTCTTTCACGTATCTTCCCAGAGTTGTCTTTTCTTTAGCAATCTCCCGAAAGATATGACCAGTTGACAAATAGGGAATCTTAAGCTGCCTTGACAGCAAATTACCTTGAGTTGATTTTCCAGATCCTTGAATACCAAGTAAAACAAGCTTCATAATTTTTTCTTTTCCTTATGTACGGTGTGCTTTCGGCAATTTTTACAGTACTTCTTTAACTTTAGACTTGCCTGTGTGTTTAGTTTGTTTTTCTCCACAACATAATTCTGACTTTTACAAACATCACAAACTAGACCGATTAAAACCCGTGGTCCTTTTTTCGCCATAAAATTATCTTATGAATTTTTCATAACTTTTCATCACCAGTTGTGCTTCTATCATTTTGAAAGTCTCAAGAATTACCGAAACAACGATAAGAATGCCTGTTCCTCCAATCACTAGACCGCTGACATTGGTGACTTTGGAAACAATTGCAGGAAGTATTGCAACAATCCCTAAAAAAATTGCGCCAACACTTGTAATTCTATAGAGTATCTTCTCTAAGTATTCTTTTGTTGCTACACCAGGCCTTATTCCTGGTACAAATCCACCATGTTTTTGTATCTCTTCAGAAATCTTTTGAGGATTAAAAACTATGACTGTATAAAAATAGGTAAATCCAATAACCAATAAAAAGTAAAAAAAATTATAAAAGAAACCAGATGGATTAAATAATTTTATTAAAAACGAGGCAAAATTTGAAATGGCAGGATTTTTTACATATACTAAAAAATTGCCCAAAAGTTGAGGAAAAAGGACGAAAGATACTGCAAAGATTATGGGTATTACTCCTGCTTGATTGAGTTTTAATGGTAGAAAATTAGTTGCTCCCTGATAGACACGATTACCTCGGATACGCTTAGCATAATAAACCGGAATTTTCCTAACTGCTTCATTGATGTAAACAATAGCTCCGATCACAAAAGCTGCTAGAAAAGCAAAAATTATAACATTGAAGATTAGCTCTTGATTAATAACTGCGATTGTTCGACCCAGAACTACAGGAATCCTACCCACAATACCTGCAAATATAAGTAGTGATATACCGTTACCTAGTCCAAATTCGGACACCAGCTCACCAAACCAGACTAGAATAAATGTTCCGGCTACCATGGTTAGAATAAAGGAAAAAAACTCTAAGGGCGAAAGAACGCCGATTATTTTTTGATTCTTGAGAAGTATAAATATTCCTACTGCCTGAACTATGGTAAGAGGCGCTGTCAAAAATCGCGTATATTGATTTATCTTATATCTGCCGTATTCGCCCTCTTTTGAAAGATGCTCAAGGGCGGGAAAAATAGCGGTTAAAAGTTGAATGATTATAGACGCATTGATATAAGGATTCAATCCCAAAGCCATAATTGAAAAATTAATCAGAGTTCCGCCTGAGAAAATATCTAATAAAGAAAGAAATTGATTTTGAGCAAACAAAGAACGTAGTTTTGGAAGATCTATGGTTGGAACTGGTAAAAAGGCGAAAATACGAAAGGCAAGAAAAATAAATAAAGTGAAAAGCATCTTTCTTTTCAATTGCGGGTCGCGAAACAATAATCTGATTTTATCACTTATTTCTTTCATAAAATTTTTTTATTTTTAATTTTCTTACTATTTTGGGTTTATTTCTACCTTTTCCTCTTAAAAGTGGAAATTTCTTTACCATCCGGCCCTGACCTCCTTCGAAATGCAAAGGAATTGATTCTCTGGCCTTTTGATGCCGAGTAGTTCCCCTACCAGATTTGGACCCTCTGCCACTTCCAAGTCCACGACCCAACCTCTTCTTTTTTTTAGCAACAATACTTGGTAAGTGACTTAAAATGTTGTTCATAACAATATTCTTAAATCCAATTTTCAAATCAAGTTCAAAGCTTAAAAAAAATAATTAATTTTATGATTTGGATTTTGGATTTAGTTTGTTATTTGAACTTTGGATTTTGGGTCTTAGTCTCTTTAGAGCTTCCAAAACCGCATACGTATTGGCAATCTGATTTCTTGAACCGATTATTTTTCCCGACGCGTTAGACACTCCAACCAAATCCAAAATTACTCTCGCAACGCTTCCCAGTTTTAAACCTGTCCCCTCTGGGGCTGGCTTTAATAAAACTCGAGCAGCCTTATATTTAAATTTAATCTCATGTGGAAGTGTATTTTTATAAAGAGGAACCTTGATGAGATGTTTCTTCGCATAAGTTATCGCTTTATGAATAGCTGGTGGGACTTCTAGCCCTCTACCCAGTCCTATTCCAATCCTTCCTTTTTTGTCACCCACAGCAACTAGTGCAGAAAATGTTACATAATTCCCTCCAGGTGTTTTTTTTGAAACCCGTCTAATGATCAAAACTTTTTCCTCGAATTTCTTTTCCTCTGGCAAACTTTGTTCTATCATAATTATTTTGAGAATTATAAACTAAATTTTTAGTCCTCCTTCCCTCAATCCTTCAGCTAAAGCTCTTACTCTTCCTTTGTAGGCATATAATCCTCGATCAAAGATCGCTTTTGTAACACCCAACTTCCTCGCTTGCTTTGCCAACTCCAACCCAACAATCTTTGCCTCGTCTACCTTTTTACCTTTGCTATGTTTGTTCGATCTAGCTAATTTTAGACTTGAATATGATGTTAGTGTTTTCCTCTGAACATCATCTATTATTTGTATATAGGTGAATCGATTTGATAAAAATGGTGAAATTCTTGGTTTTTCCTTTGTACCAAAAATATTACCACTAACTCTCTTTTTTCTTCTTTTTTTTGGATCTTTACTTATTTTTTTCATAATTTAACTGCCTGCAGCAGTAGTTAATGTCTTAACTTTTTTACCTGGTTTAAGTTTAATTTTTTCACCTTCATATCTAATTCCTTTTCCTTTATAAGCGTCAGGGGGTTTAAGTATTCTTATCTGATAAGCAATTTGACCAACTAGTTGTTTATCCATACCTGATACAATAACTTTACTGCTTCCCTCTACCTGAAATTTAATTTGTGGGACTTTTTTAAAGATTATCGGGTGTGAGTAGCCTAATTTAAATACGATGTCCTCTCCTTGCTGCTTTACATTATAACCCGTACCTACGACCTCCAATTTTTTCTGCCAAGGAGTAGTGGCCCCTCTAATTCCATTTGCGATGAGTTGACGAAAAAGCCCATGAATTGATTTTGTTTTTTTTTCTTCATTCACTGCTTTAATGTAAAGCATATCTGTCTTTTGTTTTAACTCCAAGATTTTTGGGACCTTAAATTTTAACTCTCCCAACTCACCTGTTATAGTAATCGTGTCTTTATCAAGATTAAACTTTGTATCCGTTGGTATCTGAATCGGTTTATTTCCTATTTTTGACATAAAGTTACTCCGCTAAGCGGGATTACCAAATACTAAATAATAACTCTCCTCCTAGTTTTCTTTTTCTTGCCTCTGAATTAGTCAATATTCCTTTTGACGTTGAGATAATAGAATAACCTAAAGATCCAAGTATTGGTTTTAACTCCCTATATGAAACATAATATCTCCTACCTGGTTTTGAATAAATCTGAACGCCGGTTATAGCTGCATTTTTATCTTCGTATAGCAATTCAACTTGGATTTTCCTTCCTTTCTCCTGAAAGTCATCGATAAATTTAAGTTGTTTAAGCTTCTTTAAAACTTCCTTATTAAACTGTGAATAGACTACCTCGACGATTTCCCTTCGAGCCATATACCCATTTTTAATCCTGATAATTAAATCGACTACAGAATTTTGCATAGCTTATGTTGCTTCAATAACTTTTTTAGTCACCTTACCATGGCTTCTAAAAGTCCGCGTTGGAGCAAATTCTCCTAAGCGATGTCCAACCATAGTTTCCGAAACCAGTATTTCAATAAATTTTCTACCATTATGAATAGCAAATCTATGTCCTACAAATTCTGGAGCAATTTGAGAATCTCTAGCCCAGGTTTTAATAGCTGATCTGTCTCCAGTTTGTTTTTGCTTAACAGTTTTTTTTAACAACTTTTCGTCAATATATGGACCTTTTTTCAGTGAACGAGACATATTTTTTCTAACCGTGATAATATTTATAATTTTTGTAATCGTAATGTCACCATGATATCTTCCTCACACCCGGGATCTCTCCCTTTAATGCTCTTTCTCTAAAGCAAATTCTACACATTCCAAACCTTCTCATATAGCCTCTGGCCCGACCACAAAATGGGCACCTATTTCTAAAACGTACGCTAAATTTTTGTTTTTTTTTAAATTTAACTTCGTCTGATGTCTTAGCCATAAGTTAAAGTAAACTTAAATTTATAGTTTCAGATTTAAGATTTACTAAATGGGGTCCCCAACATTTCAAACAGTCTCTTACCTTTCTCTTTATCCTTTGCATTTGTAACAATGGTGATCTCCAAACCTCTTATTTTATCAACTTTTTCGAAATCAATCTCTGGAAATATTGTTTGCTCTGAGAATCCCAAATTCAAATTACCATGTGTGTCGATACTTTTTTCTCTTATGCCTCTAAAATCTCTTAGCCTTGGGATTACAACCTTAATTAACTTTTCTAAGAAACTATACATCCTTTTATCCCTGAGTGTCACTTTTACTCCGATCGGAAGTCCCTTTCGTATTTTAAAGGCTGAAACTGATTTCCTGGCTTTTGTAATAATAGCTTTTTGTCCAGTTATCAAACTCAACTGTTCTTGAATCTTTTCTAAAACTCCTTTATTGATAACTGCTTCTCCTGCTCCAACATTAACAACAATTTTTATCACTTTTGGTACTTCCATTTGATTACTTAATTTAAGTTCCGCCATTAATTTTTTTTTAACTTCCTGATTGTAAAAATCTTTGAACGACATAGTGATAATTTAAAATTTCTATATACGACTCTTGCATTTTTTACAAACTCTGTATTTTCTTGCTTTAACTATTTCAAAGCCCACTCTAGTTTCCTTTCCGCACTTGGGGCATACAAGCATCACTTTTGCCGCACTAAGTGAACGAGGAATCTCTACAACGCCACCTTGAGGTAACTTTTCATTCTTCTTAATGTGTTTTTTATAGATATTAACTCCCTGTATCAGAAGCTTATTTGACTTAGGATAAACGCCCAATACTGCTCCTTCTCGACCCCGATCTTTACCGTAAACAACCTTGACTTTATCCCCTTTTTTTATTTTCATAGGTATGATGGTAATGATGCTAATCCTTATGCCTGCCCGCAACGCTTCGCTTGCGATAGCAGGCGAGCAAATGCTGCTAGTTATGCGAAATTAGAATAATTCGCGGCATTTGCATCTTATTCGTAGATTGGTATCATATTTTTTAGTAAATTTCTTCAGCTAAACTTGCAATCTTATTAAATCCTGCATCCTTAACTTCTTTGGCTATTGGGCCAAATACTCTCGTTCCTTTGGGATCTTTGTTATTTTTATCCAGCAAAATAACGCAGGCATTATCATCAAATCGAATGTAACTACCGTCACTTCTTCTTTTCTCTTTTTTAGTCCTGACTATAATTGCCTGCAATATTTCTCCTTTTTTAACCTGAGCATAAGGTACAGCTTCTTTTACAACAACATTGATAACATCACCTACATAAGCAAATCGCTTATTTCCTTGTTTAGGAATTCCAATTAGCATTACTTTTTTGGCCCCTGTATTATCAGCAATATTTAAAATTGATCGATGTTGTAACATAAAATAAATTCAAAACTCAAAATGCAAAAATCAAAAATACAAATCAAAATTAAAAAGTATTGATCAAATTTTAACTTTTAAGTTGTACTTTTGACTTCTAATTTTTGACTTTTTCAACTACTATAAAGTGTTTATCCTTCGAAATTGGCCTTGATTCTTTAATTTTGACCATATCCCCTTCTTTCAACTCAAAATCCTCATTATGAGCTTTATATTTTTTATGTCTAATGATCGTCTTTTTATAGACTGAATGTCTAAATTTTCTCTCCACTTTTACAGTTACTGTTTTTTTCATTTTTGTCGAAACAACTTTTCCAGTAAAAATTTTTACCATATCTTTATTTAACCATGAACTTTTAATCCTCTTTGCTATTTTGCTTTAATTTTTCAATTTCCCTTTTCTCTCCAAGAATTGTCGATAAAATGGCCAGCTGTTTTCTTTTTTTCATCATCATATTCGAGTCTTTAGGAGGATTTACTTTAACCTCAAGACGTAATTTGGCAATATCCTTTCTTAACTCCTGTATTTCTCTTTCAAGTTCAGATATCGATTTAGCTCTAAATTCTGAAATTTTACCTTTCATAATAATTTTTTTACAATTTTTGCTCTAACCGACAATTTAGAGGAAACATTTTTCAACACATTATTGCTTTCATTTTCAGACAACCCATCTATCTCAAAAAGAATTCGTCCTGGGACTACGCTCGCGACAAAATAAGAAACTTCACCTTTCCCAGCTCCCATGGTCACTTCTGGTGGTTTTTTTGTATAAGCCTTATCGGGAAAAATTCGAATCCAAAATTTACCGTTTTTTCTAGTAGCTCGTGCTAATACCACTCTAGATGCTTCAATTTCTCTATCTTTTATCCAACCTACGGTAAGTGACTTAAGTCCATATGCGCCAAACACCAATTTCTCTCCTTTAATGGCCAACCTCCTCCATACACCTCTAAATTGTTTCCTAAATTTTTGTCGTTTTGGAGCTAACATAATAATATAAGCAAAAATTTTGATACTACCTGCATATCCATACCTTGACCCCTATATATCCAGATTTTGTTAACGCTGCGTACTTAGCAAAATCAACTTCTTCTCGGATTGTCGAGGTTGGCATTACTCCAAGAAAATATTTTTCTCGCCTTGAAATTTCTGCTCCAGCTATCCGTCCTCCCAACTGGATTTTCACTCCCTTTGCGCCTGCCTCCATAACTCGATTCATCGTATTGTGGACAACTGATCTATGAGGAAAATTTTTAACCAGTTTTTCTGCTATAGTTTGAGCTACATAGTAAGAATTTGTGTAGGGTCGATTTACAGGCTCAATTTTAATTTCCAACTTCACCATTTTTCCTTTTTTACCAGAAACAAAATAAGAAGAAATAAATTTTTTTACCTCCTCTAATCCTTTTCCTCCTCGACCGATAATCATTCCAGGTTTGACCGAATGAATAACTACAGTCATTTTGTTTATAGCTCTTTCTATATCAATCTGGGTTATTGATGCAAAGCTTAATTTCTTCATTAGTAATGTTCTAATATTGCTATCAGACAGCAATGCTTCTCGATAAGCTTTTTTATTAGAGAAAAACCAGCGTGAACTCCAGTTATATATAATTCCAAGTCTTAATCCTCTTGGATGTACTTTTTGACCCATATAATAAAAATTGAAAATTTAAAAGGTAAAATTCAAAATTATTTTTTACTTTTAACTTGTGTTTTTGACACTTGACTTTTAACTTTTGACTTTACAGTTACAATTTCATTTTTTACTTTTGATTTTTCCGCATCAAGTATTATTTTTATGTGTGCAAATCTTCTAAGTATTGGTTTAACAGTTCCCCTGGCGCCCGACTTAAATCGTTTTAACCTGTGACCTTCTTCTACGCTCAGATGTTTAAAGCGAATTTGTTTCTCGTCTATTTTTAAAACATTTTTAGCGTTATTTATAGCTGATTTGATAACCTGATAAAAAATTATGGCTGATCTTTTTGGCGTGTACATTAAATAATCTAAAGCTTCAACTGGTTTTAGTTTTTTTATTTCTGACAATAAAAACCTCAATTTTTTAGGTGAAATTTTAAGGTCTTTAATATAAGTCATTGATTCCATAAGTTTAATTAACACCCTCAGGGTGCGAAAATCATTGAGTACGCACCCTGAGGGTGAATCTCTTTAATCATTTTCTTCTTTTAACAATAAACTTATTACTCCATTTATTTTTTTTTCTGGTTTTTTTGCCTCTGGCTGGCAAACCCCAAGGCGTTTTTGGATGCATACCCTCTCCAACTTTTCCTTCTCCGCCTCCATGTGGATGACTGCGTGGATTTTGCGCTGTGCCACGTACAGTTGGCCTCTTTCCTCTAAGAATATTTCTCCCTGCTTTGCCAATTACCCTGTCTTTATAATCTACATTCCCTAGCTGTCCAACTGTGGCAAAACAATTTGCAAAAATTCTGCGAATTTCTCCCGATGGAACTTTTAGCTGAACATATCTATCTTCTTTTGCTACAACCACAGCTTGTGTTCCAGCGCTTCGCATCAATTGACCGCCCTTACCAGGATATAATTCAATATTATGCACCTGTATTCCCAGGGGAATATTCTTTAGTGCTAAAGCATTGCCTATTTTAATCTCAGCCTTTTCGGAAGCAATTATTATATCTCGTAGTCCTAAACCTTTTGGACGAAGGATATACCGCTTTTCTCCATCAGAGTACACCACTAGCGCTATCTCAACATTCCGATTTGGATCATATTCAAATCGTTCAACTTTCCCTTCCATGTCCCTTTTATCTCTTTTAAAATCTATTATTCTGTAGTATCTTTTCTGTCTTCCACCCTGATGACGAACTGATATTTTCCCACTAGAATCCCTTCCCGAATGTTTCTTCAGGATCACCTTGAGATTCTTCTCAGAGCTGACTATTATTTGTTTTTGTTTATTTTCTTTTTTCATATTTCTAAACCCTAACTCCTGTACCCTGAACCCTGCTATGCTTGTGGGAATAATTCAATTTTCCCTTCACTTAATTCGATTAAGGCAATTTTTTTGTTAGCCAACTTTTTAACCACCATTCTTTTGCCTACCTTTCTTTTCTTTCCTACTCTAATCATAATTCTTACTTTTTTTACTTTAACTTTATACAGCTTTTCTAAAGCCTCCTTAATTTTATGCTTATCTGCTCTTAGATTAGTCTCAAAGGTATATACCTTATTGCCTATTAAGTTGGTCGCTTTTTCTGTCACTACCGGTCTTATTAAAATATTGTTAATTTTCATGTCTTTAAAGCTGGTAAACTTTTAGGAGAACTTCTTTCCTTTAAAAAATGCTCCTCTAATGACTTTAACGACTGCTCTAATAAAAGTAGCTTTTCATTTTTTAAAACCTCATAAGCGTTTAGCGACACGGCATCCATTATCGTAATATTTGGCAAATTTCTCATTGCTAAGACCAAATTGTTTTTTTCCCTTTTTGGCAGAACTAGCAATATCCTTTTTCCATTTAGATTAAGTGATTTTAAAAACGAAAACATCCTCTTAGTTTTTGCTTCAACTTTGATAAAATCATTGCTTAATCCCACTATTCCTTCGCTTTTCAGCTTCAAACTAAGTGCATAAAATAAAGCTTTTCTGATTTGCTTTTTATTTATTCTAAGTGAATAGTCTCTCGGTTTTGGGCCACCGACTATACCACCACCTACAAAAATTGGGGCCTTAATATCGCCGTGCCTTGCTCTTCCGGTTCCTTTTTGTCGATAGATTTTTCGTGTCGAACCCTTGACTTCTCCCCGTGTTTTGGTTGAAGCGGTTCCTTGACGTCTATTGGCAAGATAAACTCTTATATATTGTGCTAAAAGTTTAGGGCTTGCCTCTGTATTGAAAATTTCCTTAGGCAAATCTAGACTTCCAGTATCTTTACCATCAACTGAGTAAAGAGGAATAGCTAACTCACTTTTTGGTCTTAACTTTTTAACGTCTTTTCCAACCTTGGTTTCTTTTATTTGATGCGTTTTTCTCCCTGGCATTCCTAATAACTCCTAACTAATAACTTCTAACTTCTAGTAATCCGCCGATGGCTCCCGGTACCAATCCTTTTACTACCAAACCGTCATCCTTAACATCAACTATCTGTAACTTTTTGACAGTAGCTCTTTTCCCACCCATTCTTCCAGCCATTCTTTTTCCCTTAAAAACTCTTCCTGGAGTTGTTGTCTGACCGATTGATCCCGGTGCTCTCTCTCTGTCAGACTGACCGTGAGTTCTTGGTCCACCCGCAAATCCATGTCTTTTAACAACGCCTTGAAATCCTTTTCCTTTTGATATGCCCGAAATATCAATCAAGTCTCCTTTTTTAAAAAATAAAGTCGGTTTTATTTCATCTCCGACTTTTATTTTATGCTCCAGATTTTTTGTTTCTAATCTAAACTCTCTTATAAAACGAAGCGGGGTTTTTATCCCCGCTTTTGCTAATTGTCCAAGGATCGGCTTTTTGATATTTTTGACTTGGCCGAATCCGAGCATGACAGAAAAATAATCATGCTTTTCGGGTTCCTTAATTTCAATGAGATAACAGGGCGAGGTCTTTATAAAAGTGGTTGGGATTCTCTTTCCTTGGTCATCAAAAGTTTGTGACTGTTCTGATTTTTCACCTAAAATAAATCCGTTCATATTGACTCTATAAATCCAAATTAAAAGACATTTTAATCCTGAAAAAAGATCAAAGGTCTGTTCATGACCTTGAACCCAAACTCGTTCTGGTTCAGGGCAAATAAAAAAGCCCCAGATTGGGGCTTTGTTGGTATTGTACCAATCTGTAAATGTTAACCGCTATTTTCCCAAATAACAAAGACGTTTGACGTCTCAAGGAAAAGTAACATGTGAGATGTATTATATATCATTGTTTTCAAACGGTCAAGAAGAAAAAGCGATTTCACATTTTAACTTCAACCTCAACCCCGGCTGGGAGTTCTAGATGCATAAGGGAGTCTATGGTTTGATTAGTGGGATTATTGATATCAATGATTCGTTTATGGATTTTTAAGCCAAAGTGTTCGCGCGCGTCTTTGTCGATAAAGGGGGATTTATTGACCGGATATACTTCAGTTTTTGTTGGCAAAGGTATAGGGCCAACGATCGAAGCTCCTGTACGAATTGCAGTATCAACAATTTTTTGACAGGTCTCGTCAATCAAACGATGATCATAAGCTTTAAGCCGTATGCGAACTCTTCCCTTTGGCATAATATAAAAGTGCTAAATATGGTACGAACGATGCGAATCTCTATGCTAATCTACGAATATGCTAATACCGATTTTATAATCTGAATTAGCAAACTCGCAACATTCGCATATTATTCGTAGATTCGTATCATTTATTAATTTTAGTTACCACTCCAGCTCCTACCGTATGTCCACCTTCTCTTATCGCAAATTTCAATCCTTCTTCCATAGCGACGGGATAGATCAACTTAGCAGTAATCTTTACGTTGTCGCCTGGCATCACCATCTCAACTCCGGCTGGTAATTTCAGCTCTCCAGTCACATCGGTAGTTCTGATATAAAATTGTGGGCGATAACCGTTAAAAAATGGTGTATGACGACCACCTTCTTCTTTGGTTAAAACGTAAATTTCTGCTTCAAAATCAGTATGAGGTGTGACTGTTCCGGGCTTTGCCAATACTTGACCGCGTTGGACATCTTCCTTCTCAACTCCTCGAAGAAGAAGGCCTACATTATCTCCCGCTCTTGCTTCTTCAAGAGTTTTTCTAAACATCTCGATGCCTGTTACTACAGACTTTTTCGTCGCCTTAAGTCCTACCATCTCTACTTCTTCATTCAATTTAAGGACTCCTCGTGAAACTCTTCCAGTAACAACTGTCCCTCTACCAGCAATCGTAAAAACATCTTCTATTGGCATCAAGAAGGGTTTATCGATTGGGCGTTCTGGTTCTGGAACATACTCATCAACTGCTTTTATTAGCTCCTCAATTGATTTGATTGCCTCTTGATCATCTTGGAGTGCTTTTAAGGCTGATCCTTTAATAACAGGAATTTTGTCTCCAGGAAATTTATATTTTTTCAAGAGGTCTCTTACCTCCATCTCGACCAGATCGAGCAGTTCTTTGTCTTGAACCATGTCTGTTTTATTTAGAAAAACCACAATAGCCGGCACGTTAACTTGTCTTGCGAGTAAAATATGTTCTCTTGTTTGAGGCATTGGCCCATCTGGCGCTGAAACAACCAGAATTGCTCCATCCATTTGAGCCGCTCCAGTGATCATATTTTTAATGTAGTCTGCATGACCCGGTGCATCAATGTGTGCGTAATGCCTCTTTTCGGTTTCATATTCAGAATGATGAAGATTGATGGTAACACCTCTAGCTTTTTCCTCGGGAGCCTTATCAATTTCTTCGTATTTTAAAAATTTGGCCTGACCTTTTTTAGACAAGACGTAATGAATAGCAGATGTCAAAGTAGTCTTTCCATGATCTACGTGTCCAATGGTTCCAATATTTAAATGAGGTTTGGTTCTTTTAAATACTCCTTCTGCCATATGTATCAGTATAAATTAATTAATAGTGTTTTTCTATCATAATCGGTACAGTCTGAAAAGTCAAGGGGGATACAATTCTGTATCCCCCGCAGACCCTTGTAGACTTGCTCCCCGATGTAACGTCACGGTAAGATTTCTTGCGAGGTCAAGGTCTTTTTATATGATAAAATTTATGCATGAAAAATGATCAATTTGTCTTAAATAAATCACAAGAAGAGGCAGTAAAATCCAATAATGGTCCGCTTCTCATTATTGCCGGAGCAGGAACTGGTAAAACAACTGTCATTACAGAAAGGATTAAATACGTAATCGGAAAAGGCTTGGCTAAACCAGAAGAAATCCTCGCTTTGACCTTTACAGAAAAAGCCTCGCAACAAATGGAAAAAAGGGTGGATTTGGCTTTACCCTATGGTACTTTTGGTCTTTGGATATCAACTTTTCATTCTTTTTCTGACAGAATTTTAAGAAGCGAGGCCCTACATATTGGTCTTACTTCCAATTTTAAACTAATGAGTGAGGCTGAAACTTATTTATTTGTAAAAAAACACTTCTGGCGTTTTGATTTGCAATACTTTAGGCCAAAAGGCAATCCGTACAAATTTATCGAAGGATTGATCCAACATTTTGAAAGAATTAGAGATGAAGATGTCTCAGCTAAAGATTATCTAACTTTCGCTCAAAAACACGAACAGGATAAATCTTCAGCTTCTGAAAAAGAAGAAGCTAAAAAATATCTTGAACTGGCAAAAGCATTTCAAACCTATGAAGAGCTAAAAATTAAAGAAGGTGTCATGGATTTTTCCGATCTTATTACAAATGTCCTTAATCTTTTTCGAAAAAGAAAATCTATCTTGGCAAGATACCAAAGACAGTTTAAATATATTTTGCTTGACGAATTTCAAGATACCAACTTTGCCCAATATCAATTAATAAAACTTCTTGCTCCGTCAAGAGCCAAACCCAATCTTACGGTGGTGGGAGATGACTCTCAATCGATTTACAAGTTTAGAGGCGCGGCAATCTCCAATATTCTTTCCTTTATGAAAGACTATCCATCAGCAAGACATATTATCTTAACTACAAGCTATCGCTGTCCACAAATTATCTTAGATTCAGCCTATAGTTTAATTAAGTACAACAACCCAAACACATTAGAATCTCAATTAAAGATCAGTAAAGACCTACAAGCCAATCAGTCCCTTAAAGGTGAAAAAATAGAATTTATTCAAAGCGAACGGGTCGAAGAAGAAGCCGAAAAAATAGCTTTTTTTATACTTGCCTACAAAAATGAGAACAAGAAAGAATACAAGGATTTTGCCATCCTGGTCAGAGCCAACAACCACAGTGCTCCCTTTATTCGAGCTCTTGAACGAGCCAAGATTTCTTATCAGTTTTTAGGACCAGGTATGCTTTTTCAGAAACCAGAGGTGAAAGATCTCATAGCTTACCTTAAAGTCTTATCTGACTTTACTGATTCCACCAGTCTCTATCGAGTTTTATCGATGGAAATCTGGCGGATTGAAGCTCGAGATATAATTGCAGTCTTAAATCTTGCCAAAAGGTCAAATCACTCATTCTTCGAAATGCTAGAAAAAATTGAAAAAAATGAACAGGCTGAAATTCAAAATTCTGATAAAGAGAGGTATAAGAAGTATAAAAACTATCTGACAATAAGTGAAGATTCAAACAAAAAATTTTCAGAATTTGTCAAAATGGTTCACAAACATCAAAAACTAATCCATAAAGAAACAGCGGGACAAATACTCTACTATTTTTTGCTTGATAGCGGGCTCTTAAGTAAGATCGTCGATTATAAAACCCAAGCTGAAGAAAGAAAAGCATTAAATATAACTAAATTTTTTGACAAACTAAAAAGTTTTGAGGCAACTCATGAAGATGCTAGCGTATTTACAGTGGTTGACTATCTTGAGCTAGCGATGAATATGGGAGAAAGCCCATTAGCAGCTGAAGTTGATTGGAGTGAAACAGATGCAGTAAACATCCTCACTGTTCATTCGGCAAAAGGACTAGAATTTCCGGTTGTATTTTTGACTAACCTGGTTGAAGGCCGATTTCCCTCAAGACAGCGCAAAGATCAGATCCCGATTCCCGAAGAAGTTATCCAGGAAGTCTTGCCAATCGGTGATTATCACCTTCAAGAAGAACGTAGACTCTTCTATGTTGCAATGACAAGGGCTAAAGAAAAACTTGTATTTTCAGCCTCAAATTTCTATGGAGAGGGTAAACTTGAGAGAAAACTCTCTCCCTTCATTTCAGAATCTTTGGGCCTCGAAAAACAAACCCGATCCTCGCTTGATCTTCAAATTTCCCAAATTCCGCTTTTTGAATGGAAAAGAACGTCTGATGAAGCAGAATCAACTGAAACCAATCTTCCAAGTAAATTAAAATTAGATTATCTTTCCTATTCTGCCATCAAAACCTTCGAGATCTGCCCTCTTCATTTTAAGCTGCGCTATATTTTGCACTTACCAAGCGCGCCAACTGCAGCTCAGTCATTAGGAAACTCTATCCATTATGCTTTGCGGGACTTCTATAGTCTTAGCCAAACCTCCAGTAAATTAGCTCGGAATGAAATAAAAGGGAAAGAACCAGAATTTATAATTAATCTTCTTAATGTAAACTGGATAAGTGACGGATATAAAAGTAAAGTCCATGAACAACAATCTAAAGAAGTAGCAATAATTTTTTTGCAAAAATATTTAAAAAGTGAATTGCATCATAAAGCAAAACCTCTTTATCTTGAGCGGTCTTTTAATTTTACCATCGGCTCAACCGGGATAAAAATTTTGGGAAAAATCGATCGAGTAGATGACCTAGGTGATGGCTGCATAGAAATAATTGATTATAAAACCGGAGAGAATATCCCAAGCAAAAAGGCTCTTGATAAAGACCTACAAATGACGATCTATGCCTTGGCTGCAGTAAATCCAGGAATTTTTAGAAAAAGTATCGACCAAGTCAAGTTGTCTTTTTATTTTCTTAATACTTCGACTAAAATGAGTACAATTCGAACAAGTGAACAGCTAAATTTTGCAATTGATGAAATATTAAAAATACGCGATCTAATTGAACAATCCGATTTTAAATGTAGCGGGGCAATTATTTGCCAAAATTGTGAATATAAGATTTTGTGTAATGGGTAAAGGCTATCTCAAAACCTTACAACTATTTATAGCAGGTGGCCCCGCTCAAGCGGGGACAGAATCTGAATAAATTGAAGGTTTTGAGACCGTTTATAGTTTTAGTATAATTATAAAATGAAAAGAAAGATTACCACATCAACCTTAGTAATTCGTAGCTTTGACGCAATTGTACCCATTTTGAGTTGGATTCTGATTACATTGCCGGTTTGGTTGTCACCTTTTCATCCGGCAGTAGTTGCCTATTTCATCATAGCTTTTGACCTTTACTTTCTATATAAGGCTCTCACAACTACATATTTTGCTACAATTTCCTATAAATCAATTTTGGCCCACATCGGAATCCCTTATTTTAAAAAGATTGGTTTAAATAAAACTTCCCTCGATATCAAACACTTTGTAATAATACCTAATTTTCAAGAACCCCTCTACAAACTAGAAGCAACCATACGAGCTCTGATTATGACTGATTATCCTTATAAGAATATCTATCTTGTTCTGGGCTTCGAAAGCCGAGAAAAAGAGGCTAAAACTAAAGCCGTTTATCTGCAAAAAAAATTTAAGAAAAATTTTCCAGACATACTTACTACCTATCATGTCCTTCTTCCCCATGAAATCCCCGGCAAAGCCAGCAATCAGACGTTTGCCGCTAAAGTTGTCGATAACTATGTCGAAAAAAACAACTGGAAAAAAGAAAATATTCTAATCACCATCTGCGATGCTGATAGCTTAATAGCCAAAAATTATTTTTCCTATCTCACCTACGAGTACCTACAAGATAAAAATCGCCTTTTTCATTTTTATTGGGCCCCAGTTCTCTTATACAATAACTTTTGGAAATTGCCATTTTTCATTAGGATGCAGGCCACCTTGTCGTCGATACTTCGTCTTGCCTTTCTTTCACAAAAAGATAATCTTATTCAGATATCTACTTATTCAACTAACCTCTGGCTACTTAAAAAAATAAACTTTTGGGATGTCGATATTATTCCAGAAGACTGGCACATCTTTTATCAGGCTTTTTTTACCTTTGGTGAAAGGATTAAAACAGTACCTCTCTATACGCTAATAAATTGCGATGCGGTATACTCTGGCGCTTTTCTAAAAACCTCAAAAAACCGTTACGAACAGGAAAAACGCTGGGCGTGGGGAGTCTCCGATATTAGCTACACTCTAAAAAAATTTTTTTTGACTCCCCAAATTAACATCTTTGCTAAATTAAGAAGAATAATATTCCTTGCTGAGACTCATCTTCTATGGACAACATCTTTCTTTATCTTAACTATATCTGCATCGATACCTCCCTTAGTCAATCCTGCCTTCAAAAGAACCGTCCTAGGATTTATTCTCCCTAAACTCTCTGGGTTAATTCTTACTCTTTCCTCGCTGATGTTAATTTTATACGTCTATTTAGATTTTCAGTTGCGTAAAAAACTTAATCAAAAAACTAGGCTGACTTCGCTTCCTTTCCTTCTTATTCAGTGGTATTTACTTCCTGTAGTTTCCTTCTTATTTTCATCTTTACCAGCCCTTGAAGCACACACGAGATTACTGTTTGGAAAAAAAATTAAATATAAAGTGACAGAAAAAGTCTGAATGACTTTTTCTGTCATCCTGAGCGACCCTGAGCGAAGTCGAAGGGGAGTCGAAGGATCCCATTACAACCTACAGTACACCATGTTAAATTTTCTTTTTACCCAAACCCCACTTGCTTTTCTTACTCAATCTTTCTGGCGCGACGAAGCGTTTTCTTATTTTCTGGCTAAGAAAAACGTCCTTGAGATAATCATATTATCAGCCAAAGACTTTAATCCACCTCTTTATCAACTTCTTCTCCATTTTTGGCTCAAAATTTTCGGACCGTCAGAAATAAGCATACGCAGTCTCTCTCTTTTATTTTTCTGGGCAACGCTTTATGTTTGTTTCCTATTTCTCCAAGAAATTTTTAAATTTAATTTTAAAAAAAGCTTGATTTATCTTCTACTTTTTTTGCTAAATCCTTTTTTGCTTTATTATGCCTTTGAGGCTAGAATGTATTCACTCTTTACCTTTCTTGCAACTTTGTCATTCTATAGTTTTTATAGAAAGAAATATCGGCTTCATTTGCTTGCCAGCATTCTTGGACTGTATACCCATTACTTCATGCTCTTTGTAATGGCGAGTCAACTATTTTTTAATTTTTTTATAAATAAAAGAGGCCGAGGCTATGAAGATCAAACTCCAAATAATATCATATTTAAACCACTATTTCTTTTTTTCCCTTGGTTCATTTTCATTCTTTTCCAAAAAAATTTTTTTACAACTTCTTTCTGGATTCAAAGTGTAAGGTTTGAGACATTGGTAAATCTAATGGGAACTGTTTACACGGGATATGATGGCGGCTACCAACTTTATGCTAACAAAATAACCTTGATCTCACTTGTAATACTTCTGCTGATAGTTATCCTCTTTAAATTGAGAATTAAAAAAAATTATTCGGATAAGCGACTTTTATTTTTTCTTAGCATCTGGGCAATAGGAATACCCTTATTTGTTATTTTTATCTCTTTGGTTAAATCAATTTATTTCCCTCGATATTTTATTTTTTCTACAGTAGGATTTATTCTATTTTTGATCTATCTATTAGAGCGAGTCAGAGGGCTTGGTCGCACAATTGCCATAATCTTACTGATTATAATTGCCTTAGATTACCACCTGATTCAAATAAAAAATTACCAAAAAAAAGACTTTCGTAAGCTTGCACAAGAAGTAAAAACAATTGCAAAAAAAGATGATCCAATATATGTATCTAGTGAACTTGATTTTTTTACAGCCAAATACTACCTACCAGACCACCAGTTGTTTATTTATAATAAAACTTATGCTGAAATCCCTGATTTTGTTGGCAAGGTCTTAATCTCAAGAAGTGATATCGCGTCTTCACTTCCCCGGTTTCCCAAAAAAGCCTTTCTCTTAAAATCTGACGGTACCTACAACATTCAAGCTCTTTATTAAAACATGTTGACAAATTTATGAATGTTTTTTATTATTACCCTGATATGAATTCACGAGTTGATGTTTTAAATAACTACTCTCCTCAATCTTCAAACACGGTATAAGATTGGGAGAGAATCGTGAAAACCAATAAATTAAATTAGGCTTTAAATATACAACCTCCCAATCAGGGAGGTTTTTTTATACTCTCACTTTTCGAACGGAGTGAGAATTAATGAGAGTAAATCCGCCGAGATTCGCTCTTTGAGACGACGAGCGAATAGCGAAGAGTTAAGTCTCAAAGTAAGAATTGGCGGATTGATGGATTAAGGGGAAAAATTATCATGAAAAAATACCAGGAGGCTCTCAAATACATTTTTAGCTATATAACCGATAGGAAAAGTTTGAAGACAGATCCTAAATTAGCTCTTGCTAGACCAAAATACTTATTAAAGCTTTTGGGTAACCCCCAAGAAAAAATACGAGTAGTTCATGTAGCGGGAACATCCGGAAAAGGTTCAACTGCCTATATTATCAATAGATTGCTTCAGTCCCAGGGATTTAATGTGGGTCTAAGCATTTCTCCCCATATTATTGATATTCGGGAACGCTGCCAAATAAATAATAGATTTATTTCGGAAGAAGAATTTACACAAGCATTTCAAGAAATTATTCCTTCTATTGAAGAAACTAATAAATCAAAATATGGACGAGCCAGCTATTTTGATATATTGATTGCTTTCGCATTTTATCTTTTTAGGAAGAAAAAAGTTGATTTTTCAGTCGTTGAAACAGGCCTTGGTGGATTATATGATTCCACAAACACTATAAATAACAGAAAAAAAATTGCTGTCATAACAAAAATTGGCCTTGATCATCAGTGGTATTTAGGAAATACATATTCAAAAATTGCTTTTCAGAAAGCTGGAATAATCCAAAAAGGTAATTCTGTAATAACGATAGATCAAAAGAAATATGTTTTGGATGTTTTTAATAAAAGAATTAAAGAAAAAAAAGCTAAGTTATTTCTAATCAAACAAGGAATTAATATTAAAAACATAAAGATTGATAAAAATAAAACGCAGTTTGATTTTCAATTTCATAACATAAGTCTGCCCAAAATTAAACTTGGGTTAATTGGATTTCACCAAGCAGAAAATGCAGGCGAAGCTTTGGCCGCCTTGATTGTTGCAAGCCAACAATTTCATTTTATTATTAATAAAGAAAAAATCTATAAAATATTAAAAAATGCATTTTTTCCTGGTAGGTTTGAAATTATTCAAAGAAATACTCATGATATTATCTTAGACGGAGCACATAATCAGCAAAAAATGAAAACTTTTCTCAAAAATCTGATTAATCTATATCCGAATATTAAGTTTAATTTTTTAATTTCTTTTTCATCAGGAAAGGATCAAATTTCAACTTTACTCGGAATGCTGAAAGAAATTATTCCCTATGCGCAGCAAGTCTATATAACAGAATTTAGACTGGTTAAACAAGATAATAATCATAAGGCTATTACATTTGCTCGTATAAAGAGTGTCTTAGATAAATTACGTTTCTCAAATTTTACTCATATTAAAGATGCTGCTTCGTTTATTAATAGGGTAGCCAAACAAAATGCAAATCCCTTAGTAATCACAGGTTCTTTATATCTAATAAGTAGCCTATATAAACAAATTCAAAAATTAAAAATAGACAAAATGACGCGATCGCGTCATTTTGTCAAAGGTATTATTTGATTTAGTTAATAATTATTGATTTTTAAAAGCAGAGTTGGTATTCTTTCTCAAACATGTCTTACCTCAAAAAAACCGATCATAAAATCTACGACTTAATCAAGTTAGAAGCAAAAAGACAAAAGGAAGGACTTGAGATGATACCTTCAGAAAATTATGTTTCTCCTGCCGTTCTTGAAGCAATGGGCTCTATACTTACCAATAAATACTCCGAAGGCTATCCCCGAAAACGTTACTACGGAGGTAACGATAACATTGATGAAATCGAGCTCCTTGCTCAAGAACGAGCAAAAAAACTTTTTAAAGTTGAACATGTAAATGTCCAACCATATTCTGGATCACCGGCTAACTTAGCTGTATACATGGCAACTTGTTCTCCAGGAGATACAATAATGGGGTTGAATCTACCAGACGGAGGTCATCTTACTCATGGATGGAAAGTTTCTTTTACCGGTATTTATTACAAAAGTACTCCCTATCACGTTAGAAAGGATGGTCGTGTAGATTTTGCTGAAGTTTGGAAATTAGCTAAACAGTACAAACCAAAACTTATCTGGACAGGTGCAACTGCCTATGTATATCAATATGAATTTGATAAATTTGCAAAAATAGCCGATTCAATTGGAGCTTATTTTGCAGCTGACATTGCTCATACAGCCGGTCTTGTAATCTCAGGTGTACATTTAGATCCTGTTCCCTATGCACATATAATTACAACAACTACACATAAAACCTTACGTGGACCAAGAGGTGCTATGATAATGGTCACAAAAAAGGGTATGAAAAAAGACCCAGAGTTAGGCCAAAAGGTTGATCGTGCAGTTTTTCCAGGATTACAGGGAGGACCACACGATCATACGACTGCTGCAATTGCTGTAGCATTAAAAGAGGCGAGTGGTGCTTCGTTTAAAAAATACGGAAAACAAATAGTCAAGAATGCAAAGGCTTTAGCAAACGAACTCATCAAAAAAGGGTTTAAGCTTATTGGTAATGGAACAGAAAACCATATGTGTCTGATTGATCTTGTTCCCAACTTTGGTCCAGGGGGCGGTTTTTTCATGCAGTATGCTTTAGACAATGCAGGAATAACACTAAATAAAAATACCATACCAGGTGAACCTGCATCTCCGTTTTATCCGTCCGGAGTTAGATTAGGAACGCCGGCTCTTACCACGCGAGGAATGAGGGAGAAAGAAATGAAAAAAATAGCCGACTGGATTTGGGAAGTTGCTAATTCAATTAAAGATTACAGACTTCCTAAAAATAAAGAAGAAAGATTAGACTATCTAAAAATTTTCAGAAAAGAGGTTAAAAAAAACAAAACCATAGAGAGAGTAAAAAAGGAAATCAAAAAATTTGCTTCAACCCAACCAACTTTTGCTTGGTGAAAAAAT
>Ga0209541_10000931_pt1 | contig 58298 bp, 71 predicted proteins | sample RifCSPlowO2_01_FD_184027 | JGI IMG/M metagenome (GOLD analysis project Ga0209541, IMG submission 184027) | Groundwater microbial communities from Rifle, Colorado - Rifle CSP2_plank lowO2_0.1 (SPAdes) (version 2) | ecosystem: Environmental > Aquatic > Deep subsurface > Groundwater | place... | reverse complement strand
TTTTTTTTTTTTTTTTATTTTTCTTCTTCTTCTCCGCTATAAGAAGGAACAGCTGCCTTGCTTATTATCATTATATCTGCAATACTCTTGACTAATTGGTGCGGAACAATAACTCCTTTTGCGCTTCCAAGAGCTTTATTAAGAAAAGAATTTTTTGTTGCTCTAATTCTCCATCCAAAAACCTTATTATTTGTTAGAATTGATTCTTCAATATCTCCAAAATATTCTCCAGAATCTGTAAAAACTTTCATATCATATGTTTCTCCAAGTTTTTTCATTTTAAGCATGATATCCCTCCAAAATGATAAAATGATATTAAATAATCTTAAGTATTTAAAGTTTTTTGTTTTTGTAACAATATGTTTAAAAAGAATATTGTTACAATATAATAGCATGAGATATAATAATTTGATTATTATCGGAACATCGCATGTAGCTAAGCAAAGCTTAGATGAAGTAGAATCAGTTATAAAAAACGAAAAACCAGATATAATTGCTCTGGAATTAGATGAGAAAAGATTTTATTCTTTGCTGCAAAAAAGAAAAGAAAAGAAAAAGGGAAGAATAAACATATATAATATCAAAAAAGTTGGAATTAAGGGATGGGTTTTCTCTTTAATAGGAGCCTGGGTGGAAAAAAAAATAGGAAGGCTGGTAGGAATTGATCCTGGGAGCGAGATGATAAAAGCCATTAAACTGGCAAGAAAGGAAAACAAAAAAATAGCTTTGATTGACCAGAACATTGAATTAACATTAAAAAGATTTTCAAAGGAATTAACATGGAAAGAAAAATTTAATTTTGCAGTTGATATCTTAAAAGCGCCTTTTAGCAAAAAAGAGGTTAAAGAGTTAGGTATTGACCTTACTAAAGTTCCTGAAAAAAAAATTATTGATATCCTGCTAAAAAAAGTCAAGAAAAGATATCCAAGCGTGTACAAAGTGCTTATTCATGAAAGGAATAAAGTAATGGCCGTTAATTTAAGAAAATTGATAAAAGGAAATCCTGACAAAAAAATATTAGCAATAGTAGGAGCAGGCCATGAGGAAGAGATTAAAAAGATTTTAAGCGGGAACAGCAACAGCATTACCATTACCTTTTAATTCTCTGATTTTGATAAAGTTTAAATAGGATAAATTTTAAGATTAATGTTATGTATGGATGGTTTAATTTAAAGGACAAAATAAAAAAGTATTTTAGATTTAACCAGGATGAAATTAAAGGAATAGTCATTTCCATATTGATAATCGGATTTATTATTTCTTTTAAAGAATGGGGATACCAGGAGTTTAGCTGGAGCATAGGATTAAAAAATCTGTTAAGCTCTATATTCATCAGCGCAGCTGTAATTATTGTAGGTATAACTGCGCATAAGATTGCAGCTTTAAAAGCAGGCTTTACAGTTGAATTTAAGATGTGGCTTTATGGATTAATAATTGGATTGGTTTTGGTTTTAGTAAGCAGAGGAAATCTGTGGTTTATTGCGCCAGGAGGAATTGTAATATACCATATGGCTGCCCACCGTGTTGGATATTTCCGTTATGGTGTTAATATGTGGGCCCTTGGCATGATTTCCCTTGTAGGACCATTGGCTGTTATTGTTTTTGGAGGATTTTTTAAGACAATGACATTATACTTTTCATGGTTTCCATTAAATGTTTTTTTAGTTGATAAAATGTTTAAAATAAGCCTGATATATGCTTTTTTTAATTTGTTGCCTATTCCGCCATTAGTCGGAGCCAATTTATTTTTTGCTTCAAGAAACTGGTATGTATTTATTATTGGCACAATTGCCAGCTATATTGTTATGCTGCTTGCATTTAATTTTTATTCATACATATTCTCAATAATAATCGGATTTATTATATGGCTGATATATTACACTGTATTTGAAAGCGGCTATTGGAGTTTTCCATAATGAACCTAGTTTATTCATGGGTGGAATATGCATTTCTGGTTTTGCTAGTTTTGGGATTTATATTGGCAGCTAGCGCTGGAAGCGCTGTTATAACTTATATTACAATAATATTGATAGGGATATTGGCTGCAAGAAGCATATTTAAAAGAAAAAAAGGATTTAAGTTTCCTGCTTTTGTTATTTTAATCGGATTCTTGATTGGATATATCATTGGAAGCTTTTACGGCAGCAGAAAATTAATATTGGTTTTATTTGTTGCTGGATATATTTTCAGTTATTATATTCATTACAGGAAATGGGTTAAATAGATTTTTCTTTCTTTTTCATTAAGGTAGTATATAATTTTGCAAAAGGTGATGTGATTATCAAAAAGGTACTACCACCTATAACACCAAAAAAAAACAGACGTAAATATATCTAATAATATTTCGCTTTCTATACCAATTCGAGTTTTATATGCAGATATGCCTCCGAAACTTGCTCCTAAAATACCGCCTGTAAGGTAGCTATACAAAAGAATGTCTTCGGTTATTTTATCATAATGTACTTCAATCGGATTTCTTATTTTAAAAAATTGCTTAATAATTTGATCTGATTTAGCATTACTATAAATTGGATATACTTTATCGTCTAAAGAGATTCTTTCTGTTTTCTTTTTAACATGATCTACATGCCCCACATCCATCAACAAAAGTGGAATATATTAAATAATCAAATTCTTTAGGTTTCTCATTAAATAATAATTTTTTTATAATTCCTGGTTTTTCTTTGATATGTTTGTTATCAACAAGAAAATACAAATTATATGCAATATCATATTTGACTTGTTTCAAATTACTATTTGATGATTCATAGGTTACTCTTTGTTCAATCGAAGGATTTATCATAAATAAATAATTACCTTCTGAAAAGCCACAACCGCATGTAATAATTTTTTTATTTATGCCAAGTATCTTTAATGCGTTAGTATTTACTTCTTTAAATGGAACTGGATTGTCTAAAGTGTTTCTAAGTATTCCTTCTATATCTTCTGGAACTTTAGATCTATAGTGACTTTCGTATTCAAGTGGTTCTGGATATTCTTTCATTTTATTTTATTTAGATAATTTATTATTAATAAATAGATACAGATTCAGTATAAGAATATTCACTTTCCCTTAAAGGGAAGAATTTAAATAAGGATATAAATTAATAATTTATATGGAAAAATTACTTGAAGAGGTAGGCTTAACAAAGAATGAAGTAAAAGTCTATTTAGCATTATTAGATATAGGGTTAACAACAACATCAGCTGTAATAAAAAGAACCGGAGTTAATACATCAAAGGTTTATGAAAGCTTAGAAAGATTATTGAAAAAAGGTTTAGTTTCGTATACAATAATAAAAAATAAAAAACACTGGCAGGCAGAAGATCCTAAGAAGTTAAAGGAATTTCTTAATGATGAGAAAAAAAAAATTGAGCAGAAAGAAAAACAAATTGAATTAGTCTTGCCACAGTTACAAGCAAAAAAAAAGATTAAAGGAGAAACTCCTGAATACTCAATTTATGAAGGATTAAAGGGAATAAAAACAGCAAGGGAAAAAGTATTGGATATATTAAAAAAAAATGATGTTTTTTACATTATTCTTTCGACAATGCCTATAAACGAAAAGCTTGAAGGGTATTGGCTTGATTTTCAAAAAAGAAGGTCTAAAAAGGGTATTAAATGCAAGTATATTTTTAATAAAGATTTTAAAAAACTGGGGGAAAAAAGGGAAAGGTTTCCATTGACTCAGTCAAAATATGTAAAATCAGAAATATTGTCTCCAACTTGGATTGAGATTTATAGAGATTATGTTGGAATAGGTGCTTTAAGCGATAATCCATCTATATTTTTAATTAAAAATAAAGAGATAGCAAAAGGATTTTTAAACTATTTTAACTTCCTATGGAAAATAGATAAATAATATGCTTAAAGACTTCACTCCAAGATTATATCAAGAAACAATTCTTAATACTTGTGTCAATAAAAATACATTAGTTGTCCTGCCAACAGGAATGGGAAAGACAGCAATTGCTTTATTACTTGCTGCACAGCGAATTAATAATTTTCCTGAAAGCAAGATATTATTTCTTGCGCCTACAAAACCCCTAGCAAGTCAACATATGGATTACTTCAAAAGATACATTGAAGACAATGAGAATAATTTTGCTTTATTTACAGGATTGGTCAAGCCAGAAATTAGAGAAAAGCTTTGGAAGGAAACAAAATATATTTTTTCAACGCCGCAAGGATTGGAAAATGATATTATTTCTTCTAAGATAAATCTTGAAGAAGTATCTTTATTAATCTTTGATGAAGCACATAGAGCAGTAGGAGATTATTCATATGGTTTTATTGCAAAACAATATAAAAAATTAGCAAATTTTCCAAAGATACTGGCTTTAACAGCTTCTCCTGGAAGCGAGATGGAAAAAATAGAAGAGGTCTGCAGGAATTTGTATATTGAAGACATTGAAATAAGAACAGATAAAGATCCTGATGTCAAGCCCTATATCCAGGAAGTTAAGATAGACTGGATAAATGTTGAATTGCCTGAAAAATTTTTGGAAATAAAGAAATTCTTAGAAATGGCATTAAGAGAAAGAATGCAGAAACTAAAAAACTGGGGAATTTTGAGAAGAGCTGATTTAAGGTATGTAAATAAAAGAGATTTGTTGTCATTACAAGGGCAGCTACAGGGAAGGTTAGCAAAAGGCGAGAAAGATTTTCTTATATTCAACGGGATTTCATTATTGGCAGAGATAATGAAATTACAGCATGCCTTGGAATTATTAGAAACCCAAGATTTGAATTCATTGTATAATTACCTAGATAAATTACAGAGCCAATCTTCCATAACAAAGGTTAAGGCTATTAAGAATATTGTCAAAGATCTGAATTTTAGATCTGCTTATATCACTACTAAAAATTTTATTAATATTGAGCATCCTAAACTGATTAAGTTAAAAGAAATAGTTTCTGAAAACAAAGACAAAAGAATAATTGTCTTTAATCAATACAGGGATTCTGCATCAAAGATTGAGAATGAATTGAATAAGATTGGAGTCAATGCCAAAATATTTGTAGGACAGGTTAAGAAAGGAGGGACTGGATTGACGCAGAAAGAGCAATTAGAAAGATTAAATGAATTTAGAGAAGGAAAGTTTAATGTTTTGATTGCTACTGCTGTTGGAGAAGAAGGATTGGATATTCCCCAGGTTGATATTGTTATTTTTTATGAGCCAATTCCTTCTGCAATAAGAAGCATTCAAAGAAGAGGAAGAACAGGAAGATTGGAAAAAGGAAAAGTGATAATCTTAAGTACAGATAAAACAAGGGATGAAGCGTATAAATGGGTTGCTTTTCATAAAGAGAAGAAGATGTACAGGCACCTGGAGAAATTAAGAAATAGCGTTGATTCTATATTAAAAAAAAAGAGAGAAGTAAAACTGACTGAATTTACAGGAGTGAAGATATTTGCAGATTACAGGGAAAAGGCTTCTGGGGTTATAAAAGAGCTGATTGAATTAGGGGCTGAATTGAAATTAGATAAGCTAGAAGTTGCTGATTACATATTGAGCAACAGGGTTGCTGTTGAATATAAAACTAAAACAGATTTTGTCAATAGTTTATGCGACGGAAGATTATTGCAGCAAATAAAAAACCTGAAGCAAAATTATGATATTCCCTTGATATTAGTTGAGGGAGAGGAAGATATCTATTCTATAAGGAAGATTCATCCTAATGCAATCAGAGGATTAATCAGTTCAATAAATGTTGATTTTAATGTTCCAATTATCTATTCCAGAAACACCAAAGAGAGCGCTGAATTTCTTAATATTATAGCTAAAAGAGAGCAGGAAGAAAAAGGCAAGGATTTTTCTCTTCATGGAGAGAGAAAGCCATTAACATTGAAAGAGCAGCAGGAATATATTATTTCTGCATTGCCTGGAATTGGAATTACTCTTGCCAAGCCTTTATTGAAGAAGTTTAAGACTGTTAAAAAAGTTATTAATGCTAAAAAAGAGCAATTGGAAAAGGTTGAGAAGATTGGAGATAAAAAAGCGCAGGCAATAAAGGATGTTGTTGAAGGGGAGTATGAATAGAAAGATTTATATATAATTAATTATATATCAATTATAGGTGATATATAATGACTGCAACAACTATTCAGATCGATAAGTCGCTTGTTGATTCTCTTAAGGCTGTTAGAGAGTATCCTAGGCAGACTTATAATGAATTGATTAATAACATGATTAAGGTATTTCAGAGTGTTAAAAAAAGGAACCAATATGATGAGTTTTTGCATAAGATTCAGCAGGCTAAGATGAAAGAATTGTGGGATAATAAAGAGGATGAGGCTTGGGAGAATGGTTAAGCCAGGTGAAGTTGTACTAACTAACATTCAGTTTACAGATACTTTTGAGGTTAAGAAAAGGCCCGCTTTAGTTTTATTCGAGGAGTTTGATAATATTGTTGTAGCTGGAATCACAAGCAATGTTGAAATGAAAGGAATTCCTTTAACAAAGAAAGAAGGCGCTATAAAGAACAGCGTTATTAAATTGAATTATATATTTACCATTTCTAAAGCCATGATTGAAAAAACCTTATTTTCAGTTTCTAAAGAAAAAAAAAAAATAGTTTTTGATGAGATGGTGAAAAGGCTGGAAGGATTAAAATAAGGAGAGAAAAAGTTAATGTGATTAAGGATTTGGTGGAAGAGGGGTATGGGGAATCTTAAGAAATTTATTTCTTTCTTTTTCTCTTTCATATTTTTCATTAGCTTCAATTATCTTTTGATTATACTCAGAACTAATTTCACTAAGTAGATTAAAATAAGATTTTCTTGTGAATGAAAATTCATTTCCGCAATCATTGCATACAATAATTAAAGATTTTTTTCTAATTCTCCATTGATTCGATTGTTCTTTGCCATTTTTCTATAATTAAAATTCCGGTATAAGTCTAAATATTTAAATTTTGCTAAGTTTTAAAACTTCAACTCTCTTAATCTCTTAGTTCTTTCGTGAACATTGGGATGCGTGCTGAATAAATTTACCAGAGTGCCTCCCTTAAACGGGTTCAAGATAAACATATGAGCTGTTGCTTCTGTTACAGGCATTGCTCTCATTGGATTATGCTTGACATCTGACTCTAACTTCTCTAAAGCCCTGGCTAAATGCTCTCCATTTTTGATTAGTTTAGCTCCTGATTCATCTGCTAAATATTCTCTTGATCTGGAAATTGCTAGTTGGATAAGCATTGCAATAATTGGAGTTAATATTCCTATAACTAATAAATTAATAATATTGCCCCCTTTATCATCTCTATCTCCGAACATTGCTCCAAAGCGGGCAAACATTGCAACATAAGAAATAACTCCTGCTATTGTTGCTGCAATTGTCTGTATTAAAATATCCCTGTTTTTAACATGAGAAATTTCATGGGCAATAACTCCTTTTAATTCATCTTTGCTTAATAATTTTAATATTCCTTGTGTTACTGCAACAACAGCATGATCAGGATTTCTTCCTGTTGCAAATGCATTGCTTATATTAACAGGAACAATATAAACTTTAGGCATTGGAATCTTAGCTTCTTCAGAAACTTCCTTAACAATCTTGTACAGCTCAGGATAATTTGATTTAGAAGCTTCTTTTGCCCTGTAGATCTTTAAAACAATCTTGTCTGAAAAAAAATAGCTTCCAAAATTCATTAATATTGCTAAAACCAGCCCGATAAATAATCCTGACTGGCCTCCAATCAAAGCTCCAACTATTAATAATAAGGCTGTTAATGCTCCTAGCAGTAATACTGTTTTAAACTGATTCCACATAATAAACAGAAAGATTTTGTTGTTTAAAAATCTTATTAATATAATTGTAAATCCCTTCAATCTGCCTTAGCTTTGTCTTCTTAAAAAGAAAATTCCTGAAGTTATTGTCTATCCTAACGCCAAATCTCTGAAGATTGGAATTTAGATAGCCATAAATCTGCTTTCCTTTTTTATCAAGATCAGTTAAGATAACACATTCTTTGCATTTAACTTCTTCAACTATTTTATATAATGGCTTATTAAGAATTATGATATTGGTTAATCCTAATTTTTCCAGAGCTATTTTATCTTTTTTTCCTTCTACTATTATTAGTTTGTTCTTAATCTTATCTAATTGTTGATTTACATTATCTTTTATTTTTTGGCTATTTTCCATAAATGCTCAAAAAATCTCTTATATTCTTCTGCAATTTTCCTGCTTTGAATTAATATAGCTGTTGAATTTTCCCAATCAATCATAATTATATTATTTCTAAATATGGTTATTCCTTGTGGAAAGCTGAAATCTGTATATCTAACAATCCTTTTTAGTACATAAAGGCTATCTGAATACACTTTTTTAAATATTTCTTCTGTTATTTTATTAGCTAATATCTTGACAATTAATCTTTTTCTTTCTCTTTTTTCCCCAAAATTTTTGTAAAAACTTTCTATTTGTTTATCTTCATGTTCCTTTCCTAAAGAGAAACTGTAATATAACTCATTTTTTTTAGCATCTTCAATTAGCTCATGAAATAATGCGAATATGCTTTTTTTTCCTTGATATATTTCTACAGATTGCTTTTCTTTTGCTGATAATTGCTTTGACTCTAATTCTGGCAATAATCTTTCTATTTCCCTTTCTTTTTCCTTAAATAATGTTAATATTTTCTTAGGATTTGCTCCTTGGAAGTATTTTATTTTTCCTTTAATAATCCAACTTGATAATCCTTTATTATGCAAGGATTCTAGTATTTCGTATATTTTTGAATTCGGAACTTTTGATTTTTTGACTAAGGGGCCGGTTGTTGTGCTCCCTAATTCTAACAAAGCTAAATAAACTTTAGACTCTCTTTCTGTCAAACCAGTTTCTTTCAATAATTCATTTGGTTCCATAGAATATGCTAATATTAATCTATTTTTAAAGATTTCTATTTACTACTCTCTTAAGGGGTAAATAAAGTTTATATAAAAGATAAAATATAATGTTACCTAATAGAGCATCAAAAAAAAAAAAAAGTAAACAGTAACCAAATATGATTTAAAATGGCAATAAATGATATATTAAAAGATGAAAAAGAAAACGAGGTAGTAATGAGATTTAGTGCTTTTTCAGAAAATTGTACAAGTAGAACAAAATATCAGGGGAAACTTGTAAAACCCATATTAGTTATGCAATCATGTTGTTGTGCAATGAATTATAAACCAAAAGAGTCATATGCTAAATAGAGAAGAAAGAATATTAAATATAGATTTAAAACAACAAATATTAAAAATATAATTATCTTTCTCTTTCTTATGATACATATAAGCAAGCTTTTAAGCCTTTATAAAAGAGAAGATGTTCAAAATGCTATACTGGAAAATGCAGAAAACAGAGAGATAGCTATCAAATACGGAGATAAAGGATTTGGAAAAAGGCCTGATATCTTAAAATACAAGAGGGATATTTTAGAAGCTGCTAAGCAGGGAGCTACTTCATTTCATGCTTCTGAAGAGCTCTGGCAGAATCCTTTAAGGATAGATACCTTGATGAAAAAAGAAGAGCTTGATGAATTAAGGATTGGATGGGATCTCGTATTGGATATTGACAGCAAGTATTTTGAATACAGCAAGATTTGCACGCACCTTTTGATTAATGCTTTAAGATATCATGATGTTAATCCAAGTGTTAAGTTCAGTGGAAACAAAGGATTCCATATTGGGGTGCCGTTTAATGCATTTCCAGATAAGATTAATAATGTAAAAACAAGCTTATTATTTCCAGAAGGCCCAAGAAGAATTGCATTGTATTTAGAAGAGTTTATCAGAAAAAGATTAGCAAAAAAAATACTTGAGCTGGATAATATAAGCCAACTGCAAAAAAAAAACGAAAAAAAATTTAATGAATTGGTAAAAGATAATGAGTTTAATCCTTATGCTGTTATTGATATTGATACTATATTATTGTCGCAAAGGCATCTTTACAGGATGCCCTACTGCTTCAATGAAAAATCAGGATTAATATCAATTCCAATAAATCCCAATAAAGTTTTAGAGTTTGAAAAAGAAAATGCTAAGGAAGTTAGTTTTGATTATAAATTTTTAGGGGGAAAAAAAAAAAATGAAGCTAGAAATCTTTTAATACAGGCATTTGACTTCAGCCTGAAGAAAGAAGAGACAAAAGAAAAATATGAAGAATATGCAGGAGAAGCTATTCCTGAGCAGTTCTTTCCGCCATGCATCAAAAAGCTTTTGCTAGGAATAAAAGACGGAAAAAAAAGAGCTATGTTTATTTTAACTAACTTTTTGTCATGCACTGGATACAGCTATGATCAAATAGAAAAGATTATGAATGACTGGAATAAGAAAAATAAAGAAAAGATAAGGGAAAATTATTTTGTAGGGCAGCTGAGATACTTTAAAACCCAAAACAAAAAAGTTCCTCCTCCAAACTGCAATAACATGATGTATTACAAGGACATTAATATATGCTTTCCTGACAACCTATGCAGCAAGATTAAAAATCCTGTAAATTATACAAGGAGAAAGACTTACTATCTGAAGAAAAAATAAGCATAACCTTTATAAATCCACTAAAATCTCTAAATAAACAGTATTTAAACAATATAGAGTTTAAATATAATAAAAATAGCCTGAAAAGATATGCCTTTTCAGTACAACTTGTTGTTCTAAAAGGTAAAGGGCTATCAGCAATAGGCTATTCATTCAACAATAATAGCTATAGTGATAAGAAGGGGTGAATTAAAGCAAACTGTAACAAATGCCTAGAACGAGAAGACCAAGATCAGGAAGCATGCAGTTTTGGCCGAGAGTTAGAGCCAAAGGAGTTAGAGTTAGGTCTTGGAGCACTGATAAAGGATTGGCAGGATTTGCAGGATACAAATCAGGGATGACTCATCTTATTGCAGTTGACAACAGAAAAAATTCATTGACAAAAGGCGAGGAGATATTTATCCCTGTAACAGTGATTGAATGTCCGCCTTTAAAAGCTGCTTCTATAATCTTTTACAAAAATTCAAAAACTATTTCTCAGATATGTGCTGATAAAGTTGATAAGGAACTTGAAAGAAGAGTCAGTTTAAAATCAAAAAGAAAAACAGAAGATATTAAGGATTTTGATGATTTAAGAGTTTTAGCTTATACCCAGCCAATATTAATTGGCCTAAAAAAAAAACCAGATTTATTTGAATTAGCTATTGGCGGGAATAAAGAAGAAAAGCTTGAATTTGCCAAAAATATATTAGGGAAGGAGATTAAGGTAAGTGATGTGTTTAAAGAAGGCCAATATACAGATATACACTCTATAACAAAAGGAAAAGGGACTCAAGGCCCTGTTAAGAGGTTTGGTATTTCTATAAGACACCATAAATCAGAAAAAACAAAAAGAGGGCCTGGAAGCTTAGGAGGATGGAGAGCGCAGGGAAAAGTAATGTATAGGGTGGCTCATGCAGGCAAAATGGGATATCATCTAAGAACAGAGTATAATAAATTAATTTTAAAGATAAGCAATAATGATAAAGAAATAAATCCAAAAGGCGGTTTTATAAGATATGGAATGGTAAAAAGCGATTATATATTAGTTAAAGGTTCTATTCCTGGTCCAACTAAAAGGCTGATTAGATTTAATCATATGATCAGGAAAGATAAAAACAAGATTTTAGTAGAGGTTCCAGCAATAGAACATATAAGTTTAGCCTCAAAACAAGGTAATTAATATGAAATTGGCTGTTATTAACACAAGCAATAAAGAAATAAAGAAAATTGATTTGCCTATTCAGTTTAATGAAGAAATAAGGCCGGATTTAATAAAGAGAGATTTCCTGGCTATAGCTTCAAATAAAAGACAACCGTATGGCGCTTCTCCAGAAGCAGGAAAAAGAGCTTCTGCAAAGCTTTCAAGAAGAAGGAGAGACTTTAAAGGAAGTTATGGCATAGGCATTAGCAGAGCTCCAAGGAAGATATTATCTGGAAAAGGAAGCAGATGGAATTGGGTTGGAGCATTTGCCCCTGGTACAGTTGGAGGAAGAAAAGCTCATCCTCCTAAAGCTGAAAAGATATGGCAAATTAAGATAAATAAAAAAGAAAAAAAAAAAAGCATAAGATCTGCTTTATCTGCTGTGATGGATAAAGAGATTGTAAAAAAAAGAGGCCATATAATTCCTGAAAATTATCCTTTCATAATTTCAAATGAGTTTGAGCAAATAAAAAAAACAAAAGATCTAAAGAAGATATTGGAAAATATTGGATTTGAGGATGAATTAAAAAGAGGTAAAAAAAAAAAAAACAGGTCTGGAAAAGGAAAGATAAGGGGAAGAAGGTATAAAAGAAAAAAAAGCCTGCTTTTGGTTGTAGGAAATGAATGCAGCCTGTTAAGATCAGGAAAAAATATTCCCGGAGTTGATGTTGTTATTGCCAATGATGTTAATACAGAATTACTGGCGCCTGGAGCTTATATTGGAAGGGCAACATTGTTCAGTGAAAATGCAATTGAAAAAATCAAGGAGTTAAAATGATAGATGCCTATAAAATAATACAATATCCTTTATCAACTGAAAAATCAATAAGATTAATGGAATCAGAAAACAAATTAATTTTTGTAGTTGAGCCAAAAGCAAAAAAAAAAGATATTAAAGAGGCTATTGAAAAGATGTTTAAAGTTAAGGTTGTTAATGTAAATACATTCAATATGAAATCAAAAAAAAAAGCATATGTGCAGTTTAGCGAAGATACGCCTGCAATTGATATTGCTACGCAACTGGGATTGATGTAAAATGGGTAAAAACTTGATACAACAGGCTCGCGGAAAGGGAAGTCCTACATATAAAGCTCCAAGCTTTAGATGGAGAGGAAAGATAAAATATAACAGTAAAGAGAAATTAAAAGGAATTGTAGAGGATATAGTTCATTGCCAAGGACATTCTGCTCCTTTAATAAAAATAAGATATGAAAATAATGAAGAGTGCTATAATGCTGCTCCAGAAGGGATAAAAGTAGGGGATATGGTTTATTCAGATAGCGATATCCTGGAAAGGGGGAACATAACCCAGTTAAAGAACATCCCAGAAGGAACTTTGATATATAATATAGAATCCCAGCCAGGAGACGGAGGAAAATTTGTCAGATCTTCAGGCGGGTTTGCTAAGATTACAGCTAAGATGAAAGATTTTGTTACTATATTGCTTCCTTCAAAAAAAAATAAAAATTTTAATCCAGAATGCAGGGCTACAATAGGCATAATTGCAGGAGGAGGAAGGAAAGAAAAACCATTTTTAAAAGCCGGAAAAATGTATCATAAAATGAGAGTAAAAAACAAATTGTATCCGAAAGTTTCTGGAACAAGTATGAATGCTGTTGACCATCCGTTTGGAGGATCAAGCTCACATACAAAAGGAAGACCTACTCAATCAGGAAGATTTGACCCTCCTGGAAGAAAGGTTGGTATGTTAAGACCAAGGAGAACAGGAAGAAGAAGGTAAAAAAAAAAAACAAATGGCAAAAAAATTCACGTATAGGGGGAAGACAATAGACGAATTAAAAAAAATGGAAATTAAGGAGTTTATAGAATTACTTCCAGCAAGACAAAGAAGAACCCTTACGAGAGGTTTTACAGAAGCCCAGAAGATATTATTGAGGAATATCAGAGAAAATAAAGATGTTGAAACGCATTGCAGGGATATGATTATCCTTCCAGAGATGGTTGATAAAATGATTAAAGTATACAGGGGCAATAGATTTGAACCAGTTCGTATCCAGGAAGAGATGATTGGTCATTGTCTTGGAGAATTTGTTTTAACAAGAAAATCAGTCAAACATTCAGCGCCAGGAATTGGTGCAACAAGAAGCAGTGCAAGCATATCTGTAAAATAAAAAAAATAAAAAAAAAAAAATGGAAAAAGAAGAATATATTGCAAAGGCTAATGGAAAATCATTGGGCATATCAACAAAGCAAGCAATTGAAATATGCTCTTTCATTAGAAATAAGAATCTGCAGGAAGCAAAAAATACATTAGATGATGTTACAAAAATGAAAATGAATGTTCCTTTCAGAAGATTTACAAATGGGGCTGGTCATAAAAAAAAAAAAAAAGGTCCTGGAAAATATCCTGTCAAGGCAGCAGGAATTATTAAGAAGCTGCTGGAGTCTGTAGAGTCAAATGCCCAGTTCAAGGGATTGAACACGTCTAATCTGATTATCAAACATATAAAGGCTGATTTTGCCTCTAGACCATGGCATTTTGGCAGGCAAAGAAGGAGAAAGATGAAAAGAACAAATATAGAAGTTGTTGTTGAAGAGGTAAAAACAGAAGGAAAAGGAATAAAAAATTCAGAAAAGGCAAAGGAAACAGGCAGAGAAAGTAAAGACAACCAAAATCCAAAAGATGGAAACAAAATGAAAGGTAAGGAAAAATGATTGAAAGAAAATTTGTTTCAGAAAAATTGAAAGAATTTCAGATTCAGGAATATATTTTTGATAATTTGAAAAAAGTAGGCCACTCACATACAAAGATGGTCAAAACACCATTGGGCGAGAAAATAATAATATTTGCTTCAAGACCCGGATTAGTTGTTGGAAGGCAGGGGCAGAATATTAAAAAATTAACAAAAGATCTAAAGAAAAAATTTAATTTAGAAAATCCGCAGATAGAAATCAGCGAAATTGAAAATATTAATTTAGATGCTAATATAGTTGCAGAGAGGGTAGCAAATTCTTTAGAAATGTTTGGAACAACTAAATTTAAGGGAATTGGACATAAAGTTATGACAGATGTTATGAATGCAGGAGCTTTAGGCGTGGAAATAGTCATATCAGGAAAAATACCAAGCGCAAGGGCAAAAACTTGGAGATTCTACCAAGGATATTTAAAAAAATGCGGGGATGTTGCGTTGACTGGTGTTAGACAGGCTTATGCAAGAGCGCAGCTTAAGATGGGGACAATAGGTGTTAAGGTAAAAATAATGCCCCCGGATATTGAACTGCCAGATAAGGTAAGAATAAAAGATAAAGTTGAGATTGCAGAAGAAGCGAAAAAAGAATCAGATAATGCAAAAGTTGCAGAAGAAGATATAAAAAAAAAAAGTCAGGGAAAAAAAAAAAAAAAAAAATGAAAAAGAAAAAGGGAATGAAGAAGAGTCTGTTAACAAGAAAAAATGAAAAAAAAAGAAATTAATGCTTTGAAAGAAGAAGAATTGAAAAATAAGCTAGAAGAATTGAAAAAAGAATTAATGAAGGAAAGAAGCCAGGCTTCATCTAATCCAAGAAATCCTGGCAAAATGAGACAATTAAAAAAAAACATTGCCAGAGTTTTAACGGCAATGAATAAGGGGGTTAAAAATAAATGAGTGAAATTTGTCAAACATGTGGGTTACCAAAAGAATTATGCGTATGTGAGATAATAGCAAAAGAAAGCCAAAAAATAAAAGTATACCTTGAAAAAAGGAAATTTGGTAAAAAATATACTGTGATAGAAGGAATAGAACAAAAAGAAATTGACTTGAAGGATTTAATAAAACAACTAAAGAATAAATTTGCATGTGGCGGGACAGTAAAAGAAGGCAAAATTGATTTGCAAGGAGATCATAAACAAAGGGTAAAACCATTTTTAATTTCAATTGGTTTTTTACCTGAAAGTATTGAAGTTAAATAATAATAATAATAATAAAAAAAGTTAAAAAAAAGGAAAAGAAAAGAAAAAATGAAAAACGAAGAAAAAAAATGCAATGATAACAAATGCCCATTTCATGGCATTGTTAAACTTAGAGGCAGGAATTTTACAGGGATTGTTGTTTCAGATAAAATGTCGAAGACAGTTACAGTGGAATGGGTAAAAAGAAGATTTATCCCTAAATATGAGAGGTATGAGATAAAAAGAAAAAAGATTCATGCCCACAATCCTGATTGTATAAATGCAGTTAAAGGCAATAGAGTAAGGATTATGGAATGCAGGCCATTAAGCAAAACAAAAAAGTTTGCAGTAATAAAGGTGTTATAATGCAAGCATTAAAATCAAAAATAACAAGAGCATTGCCTGTTGGATGTGAAGTAGAGGTTTGTGATAATTCAGGAGCTAAAACCATAAAAGTTTTTTCAGTGATTGGAAACAAAACAGTAAAAGGAAGGATACAATCAGCAGGTATATCTGATTTGGTGATGGCTTCTGTCAAAAAAGGCAGACCAGATATGAGGAAACAGGTAGTATTTGCTGTGATAGTAAGGCAAAAAAAAAAAATAAGAAGAGCTGATGGTATGAGGGTTAGGTTTGAGGATAATGCAGCTGTAGTTTGTAAAGATGAAAAAGGCAATCCAAAAGGAACATTGTTTAAAGGGCCTATTGCAAAGGAAGTATGTGAAAGATGGCCCGGAATAGCTAAGGTTGCTGGAATAATCGTTTGAAAATGAAAGAATGGTCAAAACATTGGAATAAAAGTAAGAAGCCTAAAAAACAGAGGAAATATAGGCACAACGCTCCTTTACATGTAAAAGGAAAATTTATGTCCAGCCATTTATCCAGGGAACTAAGAAAAAAAACTGGAAAAAGATCTATAAGGATAAGAAAAGGGGATAAAGTTATAATCTTAAGGGGGCAGTTTAAAAAGCAAAAAGGAACAGTAGATTTTGTTGATTTAAGGAATAGCAAGGTGTATGTCGGCAAAATAGAATTCCAGAAAAAAGACGGCACTAAAGCCTTCCGTTCTATAGATCCATCAAACTTAATGATAACTGAATTAGTTGAGGATAAAAAAAGATTAAAATGAGCCATATAAAAAGAATATCAATGCCAAAATCTTGGCAAATGAAAAGAAAAGAAAAGAAATTTGTAACTAGTCCTTTACCAGGACATATGTTTGAGAGAGGCATGCCCTTAAATGTTATAATAAGAGACATGCTGAAACTAGCAACAAATAATAAAGAAGTTAAGAATATACTACACAATAAAGAAATTTTAGTTGATGGTGAAAGGGTAAAAGAAAACAGATTTATTGTTGGATTGATGGATACTATTTCTATTCCGGAAATCGAGAAATTTTATAGGGTCTTGTTAAATAAAAAAGGAAATGTGGATATCCAAGAAATAAAAAAAGAAGAAGCCGTAATTAAGATTTGTAAGATTAAAAATAAACATAAAAATAAAAAAGATGTGATTCAGTTAAATCTTGATGACGGCAGGAACATTTTAGTCAAAGAGGATAAATATAAAACAAATGATTCCTTACTGATCAGTTTACCTAAACAAGAAATTAAGGATTATATTGAATTAAAAAAAAAAAACACTATTTTTTTGATTGATGGGAAGTATATTGGCGAGATTGGAGTAGTAGAAGACATTAAAGGGAAGGTTATAACTTTTAAATCAAAAAATAAAAAATTTGAAACTTTAAAAAAATATTGTTTAGTGGTAGGGAGGGATAAGCCAATATTAACAATACAATGAATCCCATGACCCGAGTTAGGATAGAGAAAGTAACACTGAATATTGGTGCTGGTAAAGATTCAGCTAAATTAGAAAAAGGAATGAAATTATTAAAAATAATAACAAATAAGACTCCTGTAAAAACAGTTACACAAAAAAGGATACCAGGGTGGGGAATAAGGCCAGGATTACCAATAGGATGCAAGGTTACATTAAGGGGTAAAAAAGCTATTGAAATATTGCAGAGATTGTTTTATGCAAAGGAGAATACTTTAAACGAAAAACAGTTTGATGATAATGGAAATGTTTCATTCGGGATACCAGAGTATATTGATATAAAGGATATTAAATATGATCCAGAGATTGGTGTTACAGGGCTAGAAGTTTGTGTAACATTAGAAAAGCCTGGTTTTAGGATAAAAAGAAGAAGGCAAAAAAAAAAAAAATTCCAGATAAGCATAAGGTAAAAAAAAATGAAGCGATTGAATTTATCCAGAAGGAATTTAATATAAAAATTATGGGGTAATAAAAAAAAACAAAAAAAAAATGACATATTCATCACATGAAAAAATGTTTAAACAATTGAAAGCAAAACCGTTTAAATTTAAGAAGTTTTTGAAGCATAATGTCCCAAAAAAAAAAAAAACAGGGGTTGCACAGAGAAGATGCGTAAGATGCGGCAGGATTAGAGCCCATATCAGAACATATGGATTAAATCTTTGTAGACAATGCTTCAGGGAAATTGCAACAAAAATAGGCTTTAAAAAATATTCATAGGAAGGTAAAAATGTTAAATGATCCGCTAGCAAATGCATTATCATGCATACAAAACAATGAGAAAAATGGAGAAAAAGAATGCTTTATCAGACCTAGCTCTAAAATAATCAAAAAAGTAATTGAGATAATGCAAAAAGAAGGTTATATTGGAAGTTTTGAAACAGTAATAGAAAGTAAAGGGGAAGTAATTAAGTTAAATTTGCTAGGTAGTATTAACAAATGTGGGGTTATTAAACCAAGATATAATGTAAAAAAAAAAAAAATTGAAAAGTTTGAGGAAAGATATTTACTAGCTGAAGATTTTGGAATAATAATTATGTCAACATCAAATGGGATGATCACCCATAAAGAGGCTAAAGAGAAAGGGATAGGGGGAAAACTAATAGCTTATTGCTATTAAATAAACAAATAAAAATGGAAAAAAAAAGCAAAGTGGAAAAGAAGAAGAGGACAGAAGAAATAATAAACATTCCAGAAGGTGTTGAAGTAGAAGTAGATAAAGAAATAAAAATTGTTGGAAAGAAAGGTGCTTTAAAAAAACAAAAAAAAAGCAAGGATATAATTTTAGAGAAAAGGGGGCAACAAATCGTAATCTACTCAAAAAAAGGAGTGAAGAAAAAAGATAAGAGGGGCGGAAAAAAAATAGGCTCTATCAAAGCGCATATAAAAAATATGATTAAAGGAGTTACAGAAGGGCATTTTTACAAATTAAAAATATGTGCAAGTCATTTTCCAATGAACGTCACAATTGAGAATAATAAGTTAGTTGTTAAAAATTTTTTAGGTGAAAAGATACCCAGAATCTTAAAGCTGGATAAACTAGACAAAGATAATACAATAAGAATAGATGGTAATGAAATTTTAGTAGAAGGTACTGATAAAGAAGCAATTGCGCAAACAGCTGCAGATATAGAGCAACTTTGTAAAATAACCAACAGGGATAAAAGGGTTTTCCAAGATGGTATATTCATAATAGACAAAGATGGTAAAGAGGTAAGATGAAACCAAATTTCAGGAATAAATGGAGAAAGCCAAAAGGGATACACTCAAAAGTAAGATTGAGTAAAAAAGGAAATGTTGGTTTGATGAGAATAGGTATGAGCAAAGGAAGTAAAAAAGTGAAGATAAACTTAGTTCATAATGTTAAAGAATTAAAAAAAGGGGAAGAAGCAGTTATTGCAAGAATTGGTTTAAAAAAAAAAAAAAAAATCATAGAAGAGGCAAAGAAACTAGGAATAAAAATATTAAATGTTGATATAAACAAGTTTTTTAAAAAAATTGAAGAGATGGAAGAGAAAAAGAAAAGAAAAAAAGGAAAGAAGGAGAATGAAGTTAAAAAAGGGATGGAAGAAGAAAAGATAAAGGGGAAAAAGGAAGAAAATAAGAAAGATGGAGAGATGGGTGAAGAGAAACTAGAAGAAAAGATAGGGGGAAAAATAAAGTAAAAAGATGGAACTAAAATCACAAAAAAGAATTGCAGCGCAGATATTAAAATGTTCAAAAAAAAAAGTAGTTTTTGATGTAAATAGCCTGAATGAGATAAAAGAAGCTATAACCAAAGCGGATATAAGGAATTTATTAAAAAAAAGAGTAATAAGATTTAATACAAATAAAAAGGAAAAAAGTAATATCAAATCAAGAATAAGAAAAGAACAAAAAAAAAAAAATAGACAAAAAGGGTTTGGTAGCAGAAAAGGGAGAAAAACTGCAAGATTAGGAAGAAAAAGGAGATGGATCAATAGGATAAGGGTACAGAGAAGATTATTGAAAAGTTTAAGGAATAATAATCTGGTTGAAAAAAAAAAATACCAGGATCTCTATATGAAGGCAAAAGGGGGGTTTTTTAGAAGCAGGAGACACCTTATGACATATATTGAAGAGAATAAGCTATTATTAAAAAAAGAAAAATGAATATCCAAATAAATAAACTAAAAAGAAGGAAGGAAGGAAAAACAGATTATAGAAAAAGATTAAAGACATTGGTAGTTGACAAACCAAGGGTTATAATAAGAAAATCATTGAATAATATCTTGATACAATTGATAGGATATGACCCAAAAGGGGATATTGTGATATGCTCTGCACATTCAAGCGAGTTAGATTCATTAAATTGGAAATTTAATAAAGGAAACATTCCTTCTTCTTATTTAACTGGCTTTTTATTTGGAAATAAGTTGATTAAAAAAAAAGTAGATAAAGAAGGGATTATATTGGATATTGGTTTAAATCCTTCAATAAAGGGTTCAAGAATTTATGCTGCTTTGAAAGGTATCATAGATTCAGGGGTGAACATGAATCATTCAAAAGAAATATTCCCGAGTGATGATAGAATAAAAGGAAAACACATCTCTAATGAAATTGAAGAAGAGATAAATACATTAAAGAAAAAGATAGGGGAAATTAAATGAAACAAGAAGAAAAAAAAATTGGAGAGAGAGAAGAGAGTAATGAGGGAGGGGAAGTAATGACCCAACCAAAAAGTAAAAAAGATGAAACAAAAGGGGAGATTATAGAAGCGGTTGAAGAAATAGAAGAGCCTGAAAAAAATGTAGAAAAAGAAATAAAAAAGATTAAAGAAAAAGTGTTTGATAAAGAAGCCTGGCAACCTAAAACCAGTATCGGTAAAAAATGCAAGGCAGAAGAGATAAAGAAGATTGACGAGATATTAGATAATGGGATAAGGATATTAGAACCAGAAATAGTTGACTTATTGATTCCAAATCTTGAGATGGATTTATTGTTAATTGGACAATCTAAAGGTAAATTTGGCGGCGGACAGAGAAGGATATTTAAGCAAACACAAAAAAAAACACAAGAAGGGAATAAGCCTAAATTTGCAACTTTTGCTGTTGTTGGAAATAAAAATGGTTTTATTGGGATGGGATTTGGTAAATCAAAAGAAACAGTTCCAGCAAGAGAGAAAGCGATAAGAGATGCCAAGTTAAATTTAATAAAAATAAAAAGAGGATGCGGAAGCTGGCAATGCGGATGCAAAGAGCCACATTCGATCCCATTTAAAGTAAAAGGAAAGTGCGGTTCTGTTGAAATTGAGCTGATACCTGCTCCAAAAGGAACAGGGCTTTGTATTGAAAAAGAATGTGCCAAAATGCTGAAGTTGGTAGGGATAAAAGATGTTTGGTCTAGAACAGAAGGGCAGACTGGAACAAAGATTAATTTGATTTATGCTTGTTTTGAGGCATTAAAAAAAAGTATGAAGATGAAAGTGCAGGATAAATATGTTAAAGAGATGGGGATAATAGAGGGGAGTATAGAATGAAGATAGCAGTTATAAGGGTAAGAGGGCCAATAAGGGCGAGAAAAGAAATTAATGATACTTTAGATATGCTTAGGCTTTATAATGCAAACTATTGCGTTATTATTGAAAACAGTCCCAATATGATGGGGATGATTAAGAAAGTTAAAGATTATGTCACATACGGCGAGATTGATAATTCAACTTTAAGCTTATTATTCAAGAAGAAGGGTGAAGAGTATACAGGAAAATTAAAAGATAAAAAAGGAAAAATAAATTATGATCATAAGTATATTGTTTATGACAATAAAAAATATAAAAAACATTTTAGATTAAATCCTCCGAGAAAGGGTTATGGCAGAAAAGGAATAAAAAAAAGTTTTTGGGTAGGAGGGGCTTTAGGTTACAGAAAAGGCAAAATCAATGATTTGATTGGAAGGATGATTTGAAGATGATAATCAAAAGAAAAAAGAATACAAGACAAAGAGGAAGCCATACCCATGGATGGGGCGCTAAAAAAAAACACAGAGGCAAGGGTAATAAAGGAGGCGCTGGAAGGGCAGGAAGTGGTAAAAGGGCAGATTCGAAAAAGCCTAGTTATTGGTCTTTAAAAAAAAAGAAAGGGTTTAAAAAAAAAAATGTAATTAAAAGGATAAGCGCTGTCAATATAAGATATCTAGAAGAAAATTTTGAAAGATTGCTGAAAGAAAAAAAAATAAAAAAAGAAAAAGAGGATTATATTTTAAATTTAAAAGATGTAGGTTATAACAAATTGTTAAGTAAAGGGAGCATAGACAGGAAGATTGTTATTACAGTCCCTTATGCATCAAAAAAAAGCATAGAAAAAATTAAAAAAAATGGTGGCGATATAATTTTAAAATGAGATAATATTATGCCAGAATCTCAAAAAAGGCAAATAGCTTATAAGGTTAGAATTAAAGATATTCTTAATGGAAAATATATTAAAGAAGAAGGTTGGAAACCAAATTATGTAGCAGCAGAAGACGGAAGAAATATCAGCAGAATTAATTTAATAGGGGTAATCGTAGACAAACAATTTGAATTTGAAAAAGGAGTATTAGTTATTGATGATGGTTCTGGAAAAATTATGATAAGGTCTTTTGATGATAATAATAAACTGAATGATTTAAACATAGGTGAAGCTGTGCTAATAATCGGGAGGCCAAGAGAATATAATAATGAAATGTTTATAATGCCCGAGATTATAAAAAAAATAAAAAATGATAAATGGATTGATTTCAGAAGATTAGAATTAGAAAAAAATGATGGCAATCATAAAATAGAAAAGATACCTGGAAATTATTTAATGGAAGAAATTAAAGAGGAAAGAGAGAAATCTCCATCTGAGAAAATATTTGATTTGATCAGAAAACTTGATTTGGGTAATGGAGCTGAATTTGATGAAGTGGTTAATATGTCAAATATAAAAGAAGCAGAAAAAATAATTAATAATCTTTTGATTGAAGGGGAAATATTCCAGAATAAGCCAGGAAGATTGAAGGTTCTTGAGTAAAAAAAAAAAAAAAAAAAAAAAAAAAACAAATAAAAGTATAATCTCAAAAGACAATAGGTGTAACAAAAACCTCTAATATTGCTGCTAAAACTAATAAGCAGATAGAGATAATTATTAAACTGGATGAGTCTAATAGGATATTTTCAAATTTTTTTGTTCCAAAATCATGCCTTATTACTGCGATTGATATTATACCTCCTGCTAATCCTGCGGTTATATAAGCTAATATTTCTGGAATCCCGTGGATTGAGTATTTGAATAAACCAATAGAAATTGTTGAGAAGTATTTAGTAAATTTTTCAAAACCTATCAATTCAGTTATTTTACTCAATTCAGACCTTATAAAATTGCCAATAGCTACTCCAATAACAGAGGCGTTCCAGGTAAGAATAAAGATAGCCCCAACTCCATATAAAAATGCAAATAAAAGACAAAAGATCAGCACTTTGATATTATTAAGAAAGATTATGCTCAATAAGTTGATAGACTGCTGCCAATTTCCAGTTACTTTGTTGTTTATTTCTACAATGGTTTGCGTCTGTACGCTAAATAAATCATTTACCAATGAGTTTGGCAAAACAACATACCAGAAAGTGAAAGCTAATGTAAACCCAAGAAAAAGAAAAGAAAAGAAAGATAATGCTCTTGAATGCTCTTTAAGAATTTTTTTTTCTCCTTCAATAAACAGGCATTTTTTTTCTTCATATTTGATAGTATTATAGATAAGAGGGACTGCTGCTAAAACAGTAAGAAAAATTGCTACCAGGCTGGCTTGCTGCCTGAAAATCCACAAAGATAGGAATATCGCAATAGAAGCATATAACAATCCGATAAAGAACATCTCCCATGGCTCTTTTTCTGCTTTAAACGGATTCATTAATGATTCCAGTACCATAACCGAATATCCTTTTTGCATCATTTATATAATTTTCTAATGAAAAAGTGTTATAGATGCATTATACAAATATACAAATAACAACATTTAAAAAAAACAAAGAGAAAACTCTTTTTAATATGGACTATGAACAATTATTAGAAAAAGCTAGAAAAGAGCTTCCTGAATCAAGCTTAAAAAATGAAAGATTTGAAATTCCGAATGTAAAAGGCCACATACAGGGGAATAAAACAATAGTATCTAATTTCCTCCAGATAGCATCTATATTAGGGAGGGATCCAAGCCATATATTAAAGTATATTTTAAAGGAGTTGGCAACACCAGGTGAAATAAAAAAATCAGGATCTGTTATTATAGGAACTAAGATTTCTGCAAGCAGGATAAATGAAAAGATAAAGCAATACGCTAAAGAATTTGTTTTCTGTCCAGAATGCAATAAGCCCGACACAAAAATAATAAAAGAGAATCGTCTTATTTTTATTAAGTGCTCTGCTTGTGGCGCAAAAAGGGTTGTAAAATCTAAAATTTAGTTAAACCAAGAGCCTAATCCTATCTGTTTCTCTTTTTCCTTGCCGAATATACTCTCCACCCTTCTTTTTAAAAGTTCTAAAGTCTGTTTCAAGTAGCTTGGAACATTATATTTATTTGCCAAGCTTATACTAGGCTCTAAATATTTAACAACAGAACCTTGTGAAATGGTAAAAATTAATCTGCCATTGCACTTTGTGCATTTGCCCAGCAGAGGAGGCCTTCTATAAATGTGATTGCATATAGAACATCTGAATTTCTGCATTGAGAACTTCCTTAAATTTCCTTTTGTATCCTTTAAAAAATGTTTTTCAATAACAAGTCTGGCTACATCTGATTCATCTACAGCGCGAATCTTTTCTGACAATTCCATCTGTCCTTTTAATTTTTCTTCCATGGTTGGAATTGTTTTATAAGCAGAGCATTTTATACCTACATTAATATTAGAAATTTCATGTGTAAATCCCATTCCTTCATATTGTTTTTCTGTTCCAAGCCTTGATTTGATCTGATCTATTTTTAAATCCCAGGGGTTTTTATATTCAAGACAGGATTTGTAAAATTCCAATGGGTAACTCCAAGCAACGTCTAAATCAAAGAACATATCATCTACTTCTGCCGGGATAAGTTTTGTTGTTAATACCAACGGAGCATCTTGAGTTGATCCTCTTGTCCTAGGAAGATAATGTTTTGAGAAATTCAATAAAGTATCCATCAATAGCATACAGCAGGATTCGTCTCCATCGCAGTCTCTCCTGGTTGCAGCGTGAAACATGGGATGGCATAAAAAAACCTGTGTTAAAGAGAATCCGATTATTCTTCCAAGAATCGCGGCAGAGGTGTGCGGGGCTAAAGCAACTATTAAATGGCCTATTAGCTCATCCTCTGATTTTAGATTGTAATAAGGAGGCAGATTATAAAAATTAACCAATAAATCATCAACAAATTTGCTTGTTCTAAACAGGATCTTATCAGATCCCTCATCAGGGGATTGCTGGCAGCTTGGAAGGATTACATCTTGCGGTTTTAATTCAAGTATCTGGTCATTATTAGTTAATTCCAAATTGTGTATATCTTTGTCGTATCCTAACTCTTTTAATTTTTCTATAGAGACATTGATTTCCTTTGGTTTAAAATGAGTTAGAGGTATTTGGGTCATGTCGTATCTTGTTGTTCCATCCTTATTCACATAAATGTCATATTTTGCTCTTAAGATGCCTTTGATTAAATTTTCAGGAATATGGTTTTGATTGCTTGTTCCTTTTACACCCTTGATTAGATCAGGATAAGTGCTCATCTTTATTTTTTTCAAGGAATAATCAAAAAAATGGCGTATATCAATGTTTTTTGTTTTAAATGTATAATATCCGTGCTTGCACTGTGATTCTATATTGCCGCATATCTGGCAAAAAAACATTTTTTTTGTATCTGTTTCGCAAACCTCGCATACAGGATATATTGTTTCTCTTTTACAGGCTGGACAGTAAAATATCGGAAAATCTGCCCTTACTTTTCCAATTTCTAATGCAGACTGAAAACTTCTAAGGCGATTGCCTTCTTCACCTACTGGAAACAATACATGTGGAGATCCTATCAATTTTCTTATTTTTGCCTTTTCTGGCCTGCCCATTCTTGCTCCGATAAAAATCCCTGATTTGTCCATTATCTTAACAGAAGAAACAAGATTGATAAGATCTAATATTTTTACATTTGAATCTTTATTGGATTCTTCAATTTTTATTTTGTCTAAATTGAGTATTAAGAGAGATAACGCTTCATTCTTTTCTATAATAACGAATTCTTTATTAGATAAGTGGGGTATTCCAAGCAGCCCTAGAATCTCTTTCTCAAGTTTGTTGGGGAGAACTATTTTTTTTATTTCTCCATCTTCTTTAACAATATTTGAATCATTTAACCAGTTGATTAGCTTAAAAAATTGTTCAGAGGTTATTGTTTTCCAGTGATATGTATAAAGAGGATGAAGCGGGATATTTAGTTTTTTAGAGATCATAATTGAGGTTTTAGCATCTGGTTTGCATTTAAAAGGATTTTTGAGCAATGGTTCTAATTCATTTTTGTTTATTTCCAATAATTCAGCAAGTTTGTCTGAATCTAATGCTCCAAATAAGTCTACTGTTGCTTTTTCTAGTTCTTTAATCCACCACTCTTCACAATATCCGGGAGGTATAAGAATATGGGCCCGATTAAAGAAATCTCCATAACTAACAAGTATGTCCCCTAAAAAATATATTTTTTTAATCTCTTTTCTTATTTTTTTTGCTTCATTCTCTGAATCAATCCTGATCAGATTCCCATTTTCCAGTTCAACTATAGGGCCCTCTATTGAATCGCAAGGCGTTACTGCTGTTGCTTTTCCAGGACGCTCCATTTTAAGCTGTGTTCCGGTAGCGATATATTGGTTAAGAATATGCATTGTTGCTGGATGAATTGAACAGGAAGAGTATCCAGATATCCTTGAGCGGCCATATCTCAATCTAAATCCTCCTGCCTTAAGAGGATGCGTTAAAACCAACCTGCCAGCAGGAAGGTCTTTTATAAAAGTATAGTCTGGTTTAATTTTTTCCTTTGATTCTTCCAATAGATCTCTTGATTTTTTTTTTTTTTGTATTTTTAAAAATTCTTCAAGAAAATTCCACTCTAAATTAAAATCATTCCCCCACTTAGATAGCTGCTTCCATAATTTCGGGGCTTTTTGGGCTATACCCTCTCCAATAACCAGGCATGGGCCATTTCTGACATTATTAGTTTCGATTCTTTCAAGATCTTTATAGTTTGAAACTTCTATTTTTTCTGAAGGTTCTCCATCAATCTGTAAGGGGATATTCCTTACTAAAAAATCAACTTCTTCTTCGCTTGGAAAATATTGGAGATTGGTGACTCTTTCATGATAATCAATAATTTCTGTAACCATTCTTCTCACTTCTTCTTCAGTCGGGTCATATTTATCATAACCGAATTTTTTTCTTATATAATCTGCTATTAAAACAGATACTGAAGCTCCAGTACCACCAGCGCTTCTTATCGGACCAGAAAAAAAGATAGAGAGATATTCATTGCCCTGCCTGTTTTTTCTTATTTTAATCTGAGTGATTCCTTCTATAGGGGAAGCAACAGTTCCTAGCGTATGATAAGCCAATCCTACTCTTATTCCTGTTTCAATTGCCTCTAATTTATTTTTAAATTTACAAAATTTTTCCATTGCTACCTCTTCTGCGATAATTAAGCTTATCCTCCAATCAAGAAAACCGTATTTTTTTTCCAGTTCTACAATACGTTGAGCCATTCCTGAATTTATTATTTGGGGAGTGATGATAGAAACGAGGCCTTCTACCCTCTGTACTAAATTATCTGCTAAGATCACTTCAACTTTTTTTTCTGGATCTTTTTTTTTCCCCCTTGCTTCATTTGCTAATTCATAAGCATTGTTTAATTTTTTTTTAATATTTTCAAAATATTCCTTTATCTTTTGGCTTTCCATTTTTTTTTTTTTGTGTTGTTTTGTTTTGTTTTTTTGTTTTTTTTTTTTTTAAAATTTAAGGATCTTAACTTTTCTTGTTTTTAAATTTACAATTGGAATTTTGCATGGCTCAGGGTTATGGCCAACTCTTTCCTGAAAAATTGTTTTTGATTGCCAGCAGCTTCCACAAATTAATGTTGTGTTTTTATAGGTTGAGACATAAGTTTTATGGATATGTCCTGTACAAAAAAAATCAGGAACTTTATCTATGATTAAAGAGTCCTTTTCTTTGTCAGGCATATATAATGTAGAGGTATAACTCGGAGCCAAATGCCTTCTTTTCAGTAAAAATTTCATGATTAGATCAGCCCGGTTATAGCCGCCTTTCATCCTTATAGAGTCTACATTAGCAACATAATAATCAAAGCTGTATCCATGATATACCAACACATCAAAGCCTTGAAAATTTTCAGATGAGTGGATATTCACATAAGCTGGGTTAGATATCATAATCACATTATTTAATTCGTATAATGCTTTTGAAAAATCCTTATAAAGCTCTAATTGGGGTTCTGAAATTCTGTTTGCATCATGATTCCCGGGGCATATGATAAGGGGTATGTTATTTGGAATTTGTTTCAATAATTTTGCGCATTCTTCATACTGGTTGTATATATCCTTAATATCTAGTTCTAGATCCTGTTCAGGATAAATCCCCACACCATCAACCAAGTCGCCAATAATAAAAATATACTTGACCTTTTTTGCTATTTCTTTTTGTTCTTCTGTACCAATCTCCTGATTTATCCATTTAAGGAATTTATTAAAGTTATCTGATAAAAAGTTTTTTGAACCAACATGCAAATCAGAAAGAAAAATAACATATGCTTCATCCTTGCTTTTTTTTAGTTCTTTTAGAGGGATATCTGGGAAGATAATATTATTAGCAAATACCATATTATTATTATTGATTCCAGTAATACCAATTATATCATCCAAGACAATGTCTTTTGATTCTTCATAGATCGGACTATTCTGGTTTATTAAAACCTTTATCTCTCCGGTCTGGTCTTCCATAGTAAGAATTATACTTTTAGTTTTTTTAGTTATTTGTCTATCCGAAACCATAGCTATAAATGAGACATTTTCTTTATCTTTTTTATTGATTATTTTATTAATCAAGGTTAGATTCTGCAGTTCTTGCCTGTTTTGTAAGATCTTCTCCATGGAATTAAACCTTGCATTAAAGTAAGAAATAAAATCTTTAATACTTTTTTTTTTTTCCCTCTCACCCTTTTTATCTTGATAAGAGAAAATTATTTTGACATTTCCGTATGATTCCTCTTCTTTTTTTTTTTTTTCTCCAAGAATTCTTTTTTGATCAGAAAGGTATTCCATAAATTTAGGATATATCTTATCATCTTTTTTTTTTTCCAGCAGAACCTTACTTCTTTCGAGTTCAAACCAGTTCAAATCGATTTGATTTGCCTTTTCTAAAAGATTTTTTAGATCATTGTTCAGAATTAAAAAATCATTTGAATTAATTTTTTCTTTGACTAAATCATAAAAATCAGAATCTAAATCTTGATTTAACATATCATCAGATAATAATATATTTTTTTTTAAAAAAAAGAGTATTACTTTTCTTTTTTCCATTAATAATTCTTGATTCATAAATCTAGCTCTTGTTCTAATATTTTCTTTATTTTTGATTCGGTTGTAGAAGGTAAAGATGATGATATTTCCCTGGTTCTCCCATACCTGCCTTTAGAAATTAATTTAACATTGATAACCCCTAATGAATCAAATTCAGCAATGATATCTGATATGCGCCTTTGGGTTAATGGCCTTAATCCTATTTTTAAGCAGATTTGCTTGTAGATATCATAAACATCACCTGTGTAGATAGATTCATTTTTATTTGAATTCACGATTAGTATAGAATAAAGTGTAACTTGAAATTGTTTTGGTTGCTTTTCGATTATATCAACAAATCTGTCTCTTTCAATTTTTTCTTCTGCTTCGTCTAGATGTTTAATTAAAACTTTTTTTTCATTGTTCCTCTCAGCTATCTCTGAAGCTACTCTCAATAGCTCAATAGCTCTTCTGGCATCACCATGGTCCCTGGCAGTAAAAGCTGCACATTTCTCTATTAACCCTTCTTCTAAAGAATTGTCTTTAAAAGCTAATTTAACCCTGTCTTTTAATATACTTTGCAATTGTATTGCATTATAAGGGGGGAATATAATTTCTTCTTCACTCAAAGAAGATTTAACCCTTGGATCCAGTTCATCTATAAATGTTAGGTTGTTTGATATCCCAATAAGAGCTATTTGGCTTTTTTTTAATTCAGTGTTGATTCTTGTTAAATTATATAAGATAGAATCCCCATTTCTTTTGACTAACTGATCAATTTCATCAAGAATTATGATTAATAATTGCTCTTTTTCATCAATTATATTAAAAAATATTTTATAAACTTCATCTGTTGGAAGTCCTGTTGGAGGTATTTGCTTTCCCAATTCATAAGCTAATTGAACCAATAGCCTATATTCAGTATCTGCTATTTTTTTTAATTTACAATTTAAATAAAATATTTTAACAGGAATGTCTTTTTGGGAAGCTAGTTCTTTTATCTGGTTGGTTACATAAGTTATAGTTAATGTTTTACCAGTTCCTGTTTTGCCGTATATAAAAAGATTAGAAGGTCTTTCTAGTTTTAAAGAAGGGGCTAATATTCCAGCTATGTTATTTATCTGTTCGTCCCGATGGAATATTGATTCTGGGATATAATTACTTTGTAATACTTTTTTATTTATAAAAATCGATTCCTTATTAATAAACTTCTCAAAAAAATCACCCAACTTTTGCATTTTAATCTTATTTTTGTATTAGTTTTGATTTCCAGAAGAAATATAGGTTAATATATTTTTCTATACTCTAGTTATAGTCACCCCTTTATTTCCTATGGAAAATATATTTTAAAATGAAAGTATTGTTTGTTTTTGTATTTGTTTTAATAGATTTATAGATATTTATATATTATATATATTATATTTATTGTTTTCAATATAGAAATAAATAAATAAAAAGAAAAAATAAATAAAATTAAAACATATTAAATAAAACATTAAATTTATCTAAGATTAATATTAATAATAATTCCAGAAGAAATAATGGTGTATGGTTTATATTATATAATCTATTAATTAATTCAATCTCTTCATCCCTGTCCACATACTATCAAACATATTAGAAATCACTTTTGCAAAGAACTCGCTTTTAACCCATATAGCAATATCATAACTCTGATGCACTTCCTTATCATCCAATATCATAAATACAACATCTTTATTGTCAACAACAGCGAATCTTGCTTTTTCATTTGTCTGCCTTATTTCTGAAATATTGCTTAATTCCAAATTCTTAATCTTATCTTTTGAAATATTTGCAGCAATTTTGATTGAAACATTATTTTCTTTTGCTTTTTTTAATGATTTTCCCAGTTCTTTATCTTTTCTTATCAATCCAGAATCTGTAGTTGTCATAATTATTGACTTATTTGCATTTTTTATTAATGAAGTTAAATGATTATAAATATTTTCCCTTCCTCTAAATAATCCTGATAATTCATTAGGATCAACTAACTCAATACCATTTTTATGCAATAGATTCAATTCATCTAAAATTTTAGTCTCTTTTAAACCTTCTAATATCTCAATCTGCTTATCAACATCCTCTTTCATCTTTTTTTTTAATCTTTCCATAACCTCTTCAGGAGGAACAGCCATATATTTTATAGGCTTTCCTACTTTCATCATAATAAACCCTTTTTTCTCTAAACTTTCCAGAACATCATAGCTTCTGCTTCTTGGAACATTGGCTATATCTGATAGCTCCCCTGCTGTAGAAACTCCTCTAGCAAGCAAAGCTGTCCATAATTTGCTTTCATAGCTATTTAATCCAAATTCTTTTAATTTATTTAAAAAATCTTTTTGTACAATCATCATACTTAAGAATATTAGCTTCTTTATAAATCTTTCTTTTTTTAACTATTTTCAAGTAACAAAAATAATATCAATTATATTCAATATTGAAAATAATTAATAGAAACATTTTTATATTTGGTTTTCTTTTTAAAAATAAAATATATTATAAAAAGAGGTGTTGAATATGCCACTGAGCTTAGAAGGCGCAACTTTAGCTGTTATTATAGGGACTTTAGCTGCAATTGTTTATTCTTTGAGGGTATTAGTATTACTAGAAAGAAGGATTGCTAGGATGGATTATCATCTTGAGCTAATGACCAGTAAAATAGCAAAAGCAGAAATGAGCGAATTAAAATTATTAAAAAGAAAAAGAAGATGAAATGTTAAAAAAGATAAATTATTTATTAACAACACAAAAAAAAATAAAAAAAGTATTTAATGATTTAAAAAAAATAAAAGGCAATGATAACTATTTAGAATATATCTCTAATTTCAGGCAGCATATACTCAATCCTAATGAAGATATAGAAAACAGGATGTACGATGTTGTTAATTATTTAAGAAGTTCTAAAAATATCATTGTTGATATCGGTGAAAAAAAAATAAAGAATGGGAGTGTGATCCTAAGCGATAATTCTACAATTTCTAAAGAGATATTTGACAAAGCAAAATCAAAAGGAAAAAAATTTCATGTATTTGATATTCATCCTAAACTAATAGATAAAGCAGATATAATCTTAGTTGGAAACCATATCCCCTCTAATATTCTTAAACTTGCAAAAAAAAATGATGTCCCTGTTTTTTTTTGCATAAACTCATTAAAAAAAATAACCAAAAAAAAAGAAATAAATAATTTCACAGGAATAATTTCTGAATTAGGGATATATAATCCCTGGGTATTTATTGAAGAAACTGAAAGATAACTTTTTTTTTTTTTTTTTAATCCATTAATCTTTCTTTTGTAATTCTTTTTCCAACTCTTCAATATTTTTTTTAATTTCTTCAATAGTATTTTGATTGTTCTCTTGATGCATCAAACCACCGCATTCAGGACATTTATATTCAAAATCAGTTGCTTGTTCAAAACTTAAACGCATGCATTTTTTATCACAAGTAAAAAAATCACTTGATTGTTCTCTTTTCAACCTTTCTTTTAAAGCCAAATTTTTTTTTTTTTTTAATTCCCAAAATAAATCCTTAACTCTTTTTAGATTAAAAGTCCAATAATAGATATACCACCCTTTCTTTTTATCTTTTTTTCTTATAAAACTGACAAGATTAACATCAAACAATCTATAAAGCATATTTCTTGTTTTGTTTATCTCATGATCTATAGAATCTGCTATCTGGAATTCTGAGATATTTTTTTTATCCTTCAGATATCTAACTAGCTTGATCACATCTTCTCCAGCTACCTCAGAGATTACACCATCTATTACCTTATTATCAATCTTCATAACAACCCCTTTAAATCTAGAAAATAATGCCTTTTAGGCTTTATTCTAGTGGATATTTATTGGTTTTTAGGCTTTATAAATATTTCTATTTTTTACTAAGCAGTAGTATGTTTTAGAAATTTATCAATTCCTCGAACAACAATCCTTTTTTTTTTGCTAAATCTAATGAGATTGAATAATAATTTTTTTTTGTTATTTCAATATCATCTATTGATAAGAAATACCACTTTTCGTTATTAAACCTTATGCCTATCCAAGGCTCTGCCCCAAATAATCTTGAAAACAATTTCAATTGCTCTACTTCCTCATTTGTTAAGTATTTGGTCTTGCTTTTAATTGATTTACATTCAATTGCTAATTTTCTTTTGATATTCCCTGCTAATATATCTGGACTTGGATAATGGCTGCTTCCTGAGCCAGCTACCCTTATACTCATCCAGTCATTATTATTGAACATATGGATTAATTCTCTTTCTGCATTGATTCCTTTTGATTTTCTGCTCATATTTTTAATTTCATAAAATCATAAGCACAAACAACATCTTTAAAATTATCTTTAGCATCTTCTAAGATTGGCTGTGTAGTTTTGTATCTCTGGCTGAAGTGAGTTAAGATCAATTTTTTTACATTAGCTAAGTTAGCAATTTGTGCTGCTTGTTTAGCTGTTAGATGTTTATGATCCCTTGCCTTTTCTTCTAATTCTGAGGTATATGTGGAATCACAAATTAGAATATCTGCATTTTTGGAAAATTTAATACAATTTTTACAATAAACAGTATCTGTTATATAACTTATTTTTTTTCCTTTTATTAAATATGTTGCTTTTTCAGGTGTTATTAATTTCCCACTCCAATTTATTGATTTGTTATTTTGTAATTTTCCTAATAAAGGCCCTTCTGGAATCTTTAAACTTTTAACATAATTCAGATTAATTTTCCTCCTATCTTTTTCTATAAAACTTATTCCTATTGTAGGGATTTTATGCTCCAAACTAAATGATTCCAAAATAAAATCACTATTTTCAAAAAACTTACCTTTTACCTCTTTTATAACTATATCCAGCTTATTGTCAAAAAAAAAAGCTTTGAAAATATTCTTCATATTTTTTTTTGTATGTTTGGGTCCGTAAATCTCTAAGGTCCCTGAATAATTTGAACTTGATAATGTCTGCAATAATCCCGGAATACCTAATACATGATCCCCATCCCAATGGCTAATAAAAATTCTAGTTATTTTAGTAGGACTAATCCCTGCTATCTTAAACTGCCTTTGTGTTCCTTCTCCGCAATCAAGCAATATTCCTTCATTATTATAGCTAATAAAAATAGCTGAATGATTTCTTTCTTTAGTTGGAACCATTGCTGAGGTTCCTAAAAAAGTAATTTCCATTATACACAAATTATATAAAGCGATATATATAATTTTTCCTATATGGCTAAGAAAGAACTTAAGAAAGCTAGTTTAAAAAAAAAAAAAAATCTTGAAGAACCTAGCGAAATAAAGACAATTAGCGCCATATTAGCCAATGAAATTGTTATAACTGAAGATTCTGACGAAGCCCGTGAACTATTCAATCAAAGCAGATTCGGGGAATTAATAGAGAATAAGGTGCATTTAGCATTACACGAAGCTCTGTATCTAATGGAAAAAGGCAAAATCATCATTATTGATAAAGGGACAAAAAAAATTACATATGAACAGTTCTTAAAAAAAAGCAGAAAATTAGAGCCAAACTTTTGGACAAGATACTGCGTTTATAAAGATATAAGAAATCGGGGTTATATAATCAAAACTGCTCTTAAATTCGGAGCTGATTTCAGAGTTTATGATCGCGGGGTTAAACCCGGGGAAGATCATGCAAAATGGATTGTTTATCCTGTTCATGAATCAAGCACTTTAACCTGGTATGAGTTTTCTGCTAAAAACAGAGTAGCTCATTCTACCAGGAAGAGATTATTGATTGGAGTAGTGGATGATGAAGGGGATGTAACTTATTATGAAATCAGGTGGATGAGGCCATAAAATATTTAAACTTATTAATTATTCTTTAATTAATGGACAGGGATCAAATTTTTGAAATAGTAAGACAAAAAGGACCTATCTTACCAGTTCAGCTTTCTAGAGAGATAAATCAGAATGTTTTGATAGCTTCTGCAATATTAGGGGAATTGGTTTCAGCAGGTAAAATTAAATTTTCTTATACTAAACTTGGCGGAAGCCCATTGTATTATGTTGATGGGCAAGAACCAAAATTACAACAACTATATTCGCAGTTACACGATACTGAAAAAAAAATATATGATCTATTAAAGGAAAAAAAAATATTAAGGGATAAACAATTAGAGCCTGCTTTTAGAGTGGCATTAAGAAATATAAGGGATTTTGCCATTCCTCTTGAAATTAATATGAATGATACCACAGAAATATTCTGGAGATGGTATCTAATTTCTAATGAAGATATCAAACCATTTATCCATAATCTACTCGAATCAGAAGAAGAAGGGAAAAAAAAAATAGAAAAAGAAGCAATAAAAAAAGAGATATTAACTAAACAAGAAGCAAAGACTCCTCTGGAAAATATTCCTTCAAAACCTATTGAAAAACCAATTCCAGAGGCTGAATTAAGAGAACGTTTGAGACAGGAGCTGTTAAAGGAATTAAGGGAAGAATTAAGAAAGGAAATTATGATGCAGAGGCCCGAAATAAATAAAACTGAACAGAAGAAATTAGAGAAAGAGAGAAAAAAAAAAGAAATAGACGAAAGCGACCCTTTATTACTCAGAACAAAAAAGTATTGCCAGCAAAAAAACATTAAAATATTGAGTTATGAAATAATAATAAAAAAAAAAGAAATAGATCTGCTAATCAGCGTTCCTTCAGCAGTTGGCAACATATCTTACTATTGCAAAACAAAAAATAAAAAAAAAATAACTGATAATGATCTGAGCAATGCTTTTTTAAAAGGAAGCCAAAAAAAAATGCCTGTTTTGTTTTTAGCAACCGGAAATCTATTAAAAAAAACCCAGGAAAAGCTGGATAAGGAGTTCAGAGGCATAAGTTTTAAAAATATAACTAATAATTAATTATTAATGGGAGTAGCTATAACTGAATTATTAAAAAAGAAAAATATATCATTGGATTATTTAAATAATAAATCTATAGCAGTCGACGCTTCAATATTCTTCTATCAATTTTTAACAACAATAAGGCAAAGAGACGGATCACTTTTAATGGATTCTCACGGAAGAGTGACTTCTCACCTAGCTGGACTGTTTTCTAGGAATTGCAATCTAATCAAAAATGGATTAAACCTGATTTACGTCTTTGATGGAGAACCCCCTAAATTAAAGGAAGATGAGAATGAAAAAAGAAAAAAGAAAAAAAAAGAAGCCCAGGCAAAGTATGAGATAGCTAAAATTAAAAAAGATGTTGCTGAAATGAAGAAATTTGCTTCAAGAACAACTAAATTAACAAAAGAGATGATAGATGATGCTAAATCTTTAATCGAAGCTTTTGGATTGCCAGTGATACAGGCTCCGAATGAAGGAGAGGCGCAAGCAGCATATTTAGTCAAACAAAAAGAGGCTTATGCAGTTGCCAGCCAGGATGCTGATTCTTTATTGTTTGGAACTCCTATCTTAATAAGAAATCTGTCTGTATCTGGAAAAAAAAAAATTAAAAGTAATGAATTAATCCAACCAGAATTAATAAATCTAAATGAAACCTTAAGAGATTTGGGAATAAATCAAAACCAATTAATAGTTCTTGGAATGCTGATTGGAACAGATTATAACCTGGGAGGTATAAAGGGAATCGGAGCAAAAAATGCCTTAAAATTAGTTAAAAAATATGATGATTTTGACAAATTATTTTTGGATGCAAAATGGGGTGATTATTTTGATTTTGACTGGAAATCTGTTTTTGACTTATTTAAAAATATGCCTATAAATAAAAATTATTCTATCAAATTCAAAGAAGTTGATAAAGAAAAAATAATAAAAATTTTGGTTGATAAACATGATTTTTCTTTGGAAAGGATAGAAAATAAGATAAATGAGCTAAAGATTGATCAAAGAGGTTTGGGAGAATGGTTTTAGCGTGGTATGTATTAGCTTTAATTTGCGCTTTTTTATCAAGCATCAGCACTTTAATCAATAAAAAAGTATTAATCAAAGAACATGCAATGGAATTTGCAGCTGTTTTTGCGGTTTTTAACCTGATAATATCATTTTCCATAATAAAATATGTTCAGTTTTCTATTCCAACTAATCTTCTTTTTTTAATTTTTATCTCAGCTTTTGTAGGGACTTTTGCAACATTATATCTTCTTAAGGCAATGAGGCATATGGAAATAAGTTCTGCAATTCCTTTAACTAATTTATCACCTGCTGTCTTGGCAGTATTATCTTTTTTTATTCTAAAGGAAGCGATTTCTATAAAGCAAGTAGGTGCAATGTGCTTGATCATAATTGGGGCTTATATACTTGAAGTTGATCATAAAATCTCTAATTTAAAAGAGCCTTTAATCAAAATTTGGAGATCAAAATATATACATTATATTTTTTTAAGCGTTTTACTGTACTCTATAGCTTCAATTATAGAGAGATACGTATTGACACATGGCATATCTCCTTACACTTATATTTTTGTTGTCCAGATATTTATAACAATTAATTTCTTTTTTTTAATTTCAGCATTTCATGACGGTTTGCAAGGGGTTAAAAGAGGACTGAAAAAAAACTGGAAATGGATATTACTGCTGTCAATAATAACTTTGGTTGACAGGATATCTTTGTTTAATGCTTTTGCCTTAGCTTTTGTGCCTTTAGTGATCTCTATAAAAAGATTAAACACCTTGTTTGTTACAATTATTGGAGGTGAGTTGTTTCATGAAAAAAGGTTGGCACTTAAGATATCTGCATGTATAATCACTTTAGCAGGAGCTATATTAATCATAACATGAGAAGCTACGATATTATTGGAGATGTTATAATAATCAAGTTTAATAATAAAAAATTTGCTAACTCTTTATTAAAACAACATAAAAATGTTAAAACCATCTTATTCAAATCAGATATCCACAGAGGAAAATATAGGACACAAAAATTAAAAGTTATTGCGGGGAAAAAAAAAAAAAAAGAAACATTATACAAAGAAAATAATATCTCAGTCAGATTAAATCTTGAAAAGGTTTACTTTTCTCCAAGATTAAGCAATGAGAGAAAGAGAATCAACAATCTTATCAGGAACGAGTCTGTTTTGGTTATGTTTTCTGGATGCGGGATCTATCCATTAGTCATTGCAAAAAATTCAAAAGAGGTTTATGGAATTGAATTAAACAAGATTGCGCATAAATATGCTTTAGAAAATGTACAACTGAATAAATTAAGCAATAAAATAAATTTAATCAATGGAGATGTTTCAAAAGTTAAATTAAACAGGAAATTTGACAGGATACTGATGCCTTTGCCTAAAAACGCAGGAGATTTTCTTAAGGATGCTTTTAGGTTTTCTAGAAAAGGGACAATAATCCATTTCTATACATTCGGGCAGGAGAAAGAATTTGATGAAATCAAAGAAGATTTAATTGAAAAATGCAGTAAACTAGGGAAGAAAATTAAAATTCTTGGACTGGTTAAATGCGGGCAGTATTCTCCTTTTACTTATAGGATTTGCGTGGATTTTAAGGTTTTATAATTTTTATTATCTTTTTTCATTAAATTACAAGTTAAGTTTATATATTAATATATACTATAATCTCTTATGAAAAATTTAGCCCCAGACATAACAAGACAAAGATTAGTTATTGAAGGTTTCTTTGAAATTAAAGTTGGCAGAAAAGAAATAATAACTTTTTTTAATGAAATTACTAAAACTCTAAATCTTAAAATATACGGAAAGCCAGTAATTTATATAACTGGAAAAAGAGGAAAAACAATAAATCAAGGATTTGATGCATTTATTCCATTAATAGACTCAGGAATTGCACTATACATTTGGGGTAATGCAAAGTTTTTCTCAACAGTACTTTATACTTGTAAAAAGTTTAATGTTAAAAAAGCAATAAACTTTACTAAAACTTTTTTTAAAACAAAAGAAATAGTTTTTCAATCTTTCTAATTCTTATTAAAAACAAAAAAACAAAAAAAATGGACGTGCGTTCCTCAGTTACTCCATTAATCATCCTTGCGTCATAGGGTATTCACTAAGACATTCACACGCCTATAATCACTAAAGAAACCGGCTTTTTAAGATTTTCCATTTCATAAAATTTATAAACAACCATATTTCATGTTAATTTTATGACTGATCCAAGAATAAAAAAACTGGCTGATACGCTTGTAAATTATTCAATCAATGTTAAGAAAGGAAGCTTAATAGCGCTTAATTTTGGATATGAGGCGTGCCCATTGGCTTTAGAATGCTATAAAATGATACTCCAAAAAGAAGCATTCCCTCTGGTCAATATATCTGCGCCTAAATTTGGATATTGGTATTATAAATTAGCAACAGAAGAAACGCTGAAAAAAAAACCAGCCATAGATTTATTTAAAGCAAAGAAAATTGACGGGACTATATCTATCGGAGCTGAGTACAATACAAGGGAGTTTACAAATATCAATCCTGAAAAAATTTCAACAAGAATGAAAATTACAAGACCAATTTCAGATATTATCCTAAAAAAAAACAACTGGGTTATATGCGAGTATCCAACGCATTCTCTAGCTCAGGAAGGAGAGATGTCTTTAGATGAATTTGAGGATTTTGTTTTCAATGCCTGCTTGTTAGACTGGAAAAAAGAATCAAAAAAACAAGACAGTTTAAAGAAAATCCTGGATAAAGGCAGCAAAGTGCAGATAGTTGGAGAAAACACAGATATCAAGTTTAGAATTAAAGGAAGACAAGGGATTAAATGCGATGGTCACAGAAACATGCCAGACGGAGAAGTTTTTATTGCTCCTGTAGAAACATCAACTTCTGGATATATCCAATATTCATTTCCTGCAATAAAAAACGGAGTAGCTGTCCCTGATGTCAGGCTGGAATTCAAAAATGGTAAGGTAATAAAAGCCAGCGCGTCTAAGAATGAAGAATACCTAAGGCAAATGATTAAAACAGATAAAGGAGCTTGTATGTTAGGGGAGTTTGGAATTGGATTAAATCCAGAAATTAAGAAATTCATAAGCAATATATTATTTGATGAAAAAATTAACGGAACAATACATCTTGCATTGGGAATGGCTTACAAAGAAGGCAATGGGAAAAATAAATCTGCCCTGCACTGGGACATGATTAAAGATTTAAGAACCAATGGAAAGATTATAATTGACGGAAAGGTTATACAGAAGGATGGTAAGTTTTTGATTTGATTATTTATGATCATATGAAAAAAGACATAATTCTTATTTCTGAAGGCGGATGCATGCTTGGTGTATTTGGAGCTGGTGTTGTTACATCTCTTCAGGAAGCAAATCTTTATCCAAGGATTCATAGCATATATGCTTCTTCTGCTGGAGCTCATAATGCTGCATATTTTTTATCTAAACAATCAAAATTAGGTTCGAGTATTTATTATGAAGATTTAATCAATAATAATTTTATAAAAAAGGAGAACTTATCAAGATATGTTTTTGATATTCTTATTAAAAAATTCAACAAAAAGCACAAAATCAATGAAATTGTTGATATTGACTATCTGTCTAGGGTTGAAAGAGAATATAAAAAATTAAACGTAGAAAAAAATTAAAAAAAATACAATACAATTTTATATTAAGGCATTTGATATTAGTAAGTTAAAACCAGTTTATCTTAACGGCAAGAAGGATACCTTAGAAAAACTAAAAGCGTCATCATCTTCAACTCCTTTTAACCCTAGATTAATATCTATTTCAAATAGAGATTATATTGATGGCGATGTAATAAGATCAAAAGACTTATTAAAAATAATAAAGAATAATAAAAGTAAAAAGATAATATATATTATTAATCATAAAAAAACAATTATTAAAGAGTTAATTAATACTCCTTTTGTCCTTCTTGATTCATTTTTATTATTAATTCAATTTGGATTAAAGATATCTTTAATCAATCTATTTAATACTTTTAGTTTTTCTAGTAAAAAAGAGCTATCTTCTTACTCTAATGTCTATTTAATTGTAAATGAAAAAAAAAATATCAAAAGCATGTACTAATAAACATAAATTATTTGAAATATACACAGATGGAATAAAAAAAGGAAAAGAGCTAATCAACAAAATTTAATCACAATCAACTTCTTTGTTGTTTTTGTCAACTGTACAGGATTATCTTTAACAAGAATAGTATCTTCTATCCTTATTCCTAACTTATTCTTAAAATAAAGCCCTGGCTCAATAGTTATAGCTGTATTTTCCTTAAGCCTAAATTTTCCTCTTGGCTTTAAGCTAGGCGCTTGATGAATTTTCCCGCCAACACCATGGCCTGTTCCGTGCTTAAAATTCTTATAATAATCCTGGAGAACAGCTCTTGCTATTAAATCAATATCTGCTGCATAAACCCCGGGAAGAACATGATTCATTGCAGTCAACTGTGCTTCTAAAACAAGAGTATACATCTTTCTTTCCTTTTCAGAAGGCTTCCCTATATAAACGGTTCTTGTCATGTCAGAGCAATAATCCCTGTATTTTACTCCTAAATCTAAAACTAAAAAACCTTTTTTTAATTTTGAATCAGCAGCTTTATGATGTATTTCAGCAGCATTTTTTCCTATTGCAATAACAGGCTTAAATGCCAATTTGCAATTATATTTTTTAGCTTTATTTTTAATAAAATATTTAATATCTAATTCTGTTTTAAACTTCTTATCTTTTAAATTTTTAACAATCAAGGAAAATATCTTATCAGTTATTTTACATGCTTCTTTAATGCAGCATATCTCCCTATTACTTAACATTTTCATACTAAAACATAAAGATTATATATTATTAAATTTTTGGATTATTTAATGAAAAAAATAAAAAATAAAAACGGCTTAACAATAATCTATGACAAGCAGCCAACCAAATCTGTTTCTGTCCATGTTACTGTAAGGGTAGGCTCTAATAATGAAGATAAAACTAACAACGGAATCTCTCATTTTATAGAGCATATGTTGTTTGAAGGAACCAGGAAAAGAACAAATCAGGAAATTGCAAATGAGATTGAAAAGCTTGGAGGTGAGTTAAATGCTGCAACCACCCCAGAAAGAACTTATTATTACATTAAGATCTTAAATAAATATTTTGACAAAGCCCTGGATATATTATCAGATATACTCCAAAACCCTAAATTTGATGCAGATTCTATGGAAAAAGAAAAAAAAGTTATTTTAAATGAGATTAACCTAGTGAATGATGAGCCCAGATTCTACCAGTGGATATTGCTCCAGGGAAAATTATTTGATTCAAATGCCAGATTACCTACCTATGGAAGCAAAGAGGTTGTCAGGAATCTTACAAGAGAAACAGTTTTAGAATATTATAACAATCATTACACTTCTGATAATACAGTTATTTCTGTAGCTGGCAATATAAAAAATCCATTTAAGAAAATAAAGAATAAATTTAACAAATTAAAATCTGGAAAATTAAAAAAAAATATCTTAAAAGAGAAAAAAAACAGGTTTAAAAAAATAATAGTAAAAAAAAAAAACATAAGCCAGACCTATATTGTTCTAGGTTATAAAATTCCTAACAGGAGCAGCAAAGAAAGTTATGTTTTTGACATATTGCACGCTATTCTTGGAAGGGGGCAATCAGGAAGACTATTTGATGAGATAAGGGAAAAGAGAGGATTGGCCTATGAGGTGGGTGTACAGCATGAATCTGGGATTGATATAAGCTTATTTGCAGTTTATGTAAGCACTAAAAATAAAGATAAAATAAACGAAATTGTTAAAATAATCTTAGAAGAGTTTAATAAACTAAGAAAAATAGACCATAATTCGCTAAGAGAAGCTAAAACATATATTGAAGGCAATTTTGTTTTGGATAATGAAGATACCCAGGAAAAATCTAACTTAATTGGATTTTGGGAATTAGCAAACAAGGCAGAAGATGTTAATGTCTATTTGGATAGGATAAAAAGAATAACCGTAAATGATGTAAAAAGAGTTGTTAAAAAATATCTGAATAAAAATTATACTTTGGCTGTATTAACCCATTAAGGATAAGCTCTATTAATTAAATCTTTATCTCCAAATGATTTTCTTATTGGTTCTAACAACTTGTTTATCTCTTCTGCAACAGCATTCTTCAAGTCCATTGGATGGAGTTTTTTATTAATAAAATCCTGTTCAAGGGCATTATAATCCTTATAAACAATGTTCCCTCCAAATTTTTCAGGACGCTTGACAACAAGATTTTCTTTACAATCTTCTTTTAAAAACATTATCACATATTTTAAAAAAGCCAATACACCATTGCCCTCAACTACACCTTCTGGACAAAAGGCATTATTTATTTTTAGCTTTACAATCCCTTCTGAATCAAGCAAATCTATTTTTGATGATTCATCAGAAGCACTCATCTTCTTTCCTATCAGTCCAGGGATGATAGGAGTCATTACTTCTACTCTTGCTCTATATCCTAGTTTAGGCAAATTTTCTCTAGCAAAAACAAAAATTTTTCTTTGGTCTATACCTCCGTATTGGACATCTACATTCAAATATTGCTCATCCAGAGATTGTACAAGGGGATATATCAAGCCAGATAATCTTGGGTTTTCTTCTTGCTTTACAACTTCTGAGCCTGCTTTTTTTGCATCATGCACCGAAACAATTGTACTTAATTTAAGCAAATCATAAAAATAATCCTTATTAAGAGCTGTTTTCAAGCCACTTACAAATTCTATATTTTTTACATTTACACCTATTGCCTTAAACATTAGCGGTATTATTTTTTCATAATATTCATATCTCTTGTCTAAAATATTCCAGGGGGTATTGTCAAGAGCTCCTGTTATATCTGAAAGAAGCAATTTAACCTTAAATCCTGCTTTAAGAAAATCAGCTAATTTCAAAACCCACATAAAATATCCGACATGCGGCTTTCCTGTTATTGCTGTTCCAAGATAAACAACTGGTTTTTTTTTTTTTTTTAGTAATTCTGTTAATTCTTCTTCTGTTATTATCTCCTGGGTATTTCTTTTTACTAATTCTAATCTTTGATTAAGATCCATATCTTATTGTTCGTACATTTTCTTATATAAATCTTATTATTTATAATTTAAAATATTAAATAGATATAAAAATAATAAAAATATTCCTTCATTATGATATCGGTCAGTTTATTATCCAGCTATCTTTACTGTAAAAGAAAATTGTTTCTGCAGGAAGTTCTTAAACTTGCTGAGATACCAAAAGAAAATGTTTTTTTAGGGAAGATAAGGCATAGATGTTATGACCAAATAAACAAGATAGAAGAAAATATTGTTAAGTCACTATTAACTGAAATTTCCTTGAATGAATTAATCCAGTTATATAGGAAAAAAAATACATCAATTGTCAGGGACATCATAATCAAAAACAAAACTGATTTTAAAGAGCTTAATATTAACCTTGTAGATTCATTCAGGAAGTTATGGCCTGAATTTTTGATAGAATCAGAGATCAGGGCAAACAATCTTCACCAATTTTTAAATAAAAATAAAATTTATGGCGAAGAGCTTTGGCAAAGGCTAACTCCAAAGATATATTCTGAATACTCACTAGATTCCAAAGAATTGGGCTTAAAAGGGATTATAGACAAATTAGAGATTCATGAAAATGATGTAATTCCTATAGAACTGAAAACAGGAAAAACCCCTGAAAAAGGAGTGTGGGAATCACATAAAGTTCAGATTGCTTGTTATCTTTTATTATTAAATGAAAAGTTCAAAAAAAATATAAATATAGGTTTTGTTAAATATCTTGGTACAGATGAAGAAAGAGCAGTTATTCTTAATCCTTTTTTAAAAGAATATATACTGGATTTAAGAGACAAAGTTAATCTATTATTAATCTTAAGAGAGATTCCTGAATATTGTTATAATAAAAAAAAATGCAGCAAGTGCGGGTTAAACAAAATATGCCATGACGAATCATTCTTGAGGAAAAAGATTCAATTATTACCAAAAATTTCTTAATCTAACCTCTTCTCTATCTTTTTGATTTATAAATCAGTTTTTGTTATCCTAAAATAGTTATAAAAACCAAAAATTCCGAAAAGTTTAAATACAACATAGATAATATTTTTGTCAAAATGGCTGAAGAAGATAAAAAATTTTCAAGGCAATTACTTGGCAAGACCATTGTTTCTAAAACAGGCAAAAGGTTTGGAGAGGTTGGAGATGTTATCTTTGAAACAAGATCTGGAGAGTTAATACATCTCATATTAGTCAATCCAACATCTTACACAGAAAAATTAGAACTCGAAAGAGATAAAAATGGAAATATATTGATTCCTTTTAGTGCAGTAATAGCAATGGGCGATTTTATGGTTATTTCTGAAGAAGATATCATCTAAACATTATTATATCATCTACCTTAATTTTAACAACATATTTAAATTAATAAATATTCCTTATAATATGGACACTGCGATTTGGACTGAAAAATACAGGCCTAATAATTTCTCTGAAATAAGAGGACAGGTTGAGATTGTTAACAGGGCAGAAGCATTTGTAAAAAAAAAAAATATGCCTCATCTACTGTTTACAGGCCCTGCTGGCGTAGGAAAAACTACTTTATCACTTGTTATCTGCAAACAATTATTTAAAGATACCTGGCATCAGAACTTACTTGAACTAAATGCTTCTGATGAAAGGGGAATAGATGTTGTAAGGAATAAGGTAAAGGACTTTGCAAGAACAAAAGCAATAGGAGATGTCCCTTTTAAAATAATTTATTTAGATGAATGCTTAGATTATAATTCAACAATAGTAATAAAAAATGAGAATGAAGTTAAGGATGTCAAAATAGGCGATTTTGTTACTAATTATGATTTTACTAAATATAAAATTCTTTCCATAGATGATAATGGTGAGATTATTTTCCAAGATATACTAAATATTATGAAAATACCTCACAAATCAAGTCAAGGATTTTATAAGATTAAAATCCATAATAAAGAAATTTTAGCAACAGGAAATCACGAATTTTTAACAATCAATGGATGGAAAAGAGCAGACCAACTTAAAATAAAGGATTTAATATTATGCCCTCAAATAAGACCTTTTTTACAAACTTCAAATGAGTCTGTGCAAAAGATAGTCAATTATAATCTAATTGGTTTATGTCAAGAGATTAAGAAAAAAGAAAGATATATTGCAAAATCCGTTGAAAAAGAGATTATTGAATTATTAGGAAAATTTCCTCAAGGATTAACTAGGGTGGAAATAACAAAAGAAAGTAAAATAAAAACCTCAAAGATAACATCAATTCTAAGTAATAAAGATAATCCTTATTATATTCCATTAGTAAAACATGGAATTATAAAAAAAGAAAATAAAAAATATATTCTAAAAAAAGATGTTGCTAACTCATTAGATAAACTTTATATGACAAAAAGAACTCAAAATAATTCTAACCAAGAATATATATTAACTCAATTGAAAAATAAAGGTTTATACCCTCTAAAATTGCAAAAAGCTAAAATTTGTTCAAGGATAATTGGGCATTTGTTTAGTGATGGTTGCCTTTCACTAAAAACAAAACAATTATTTTTTTCTGGAAAAGAGGAAGATTTGAGAGAGATAAAAGAGGATATTAATAATCTAGGATATTATGCTTTAGGGAACATAAGACATTCAAAATGGAAAAATGGTGAATGTTGGTCATTTGGTGCTTATAAATTAGAATTATTAAGTTTATTTTATTCTCTTGGTGCACCTGTTGGTAAAAAAACAGATAATATTATGAAAATACCCTCATGGATTATGAATGGAGAAAATTCAATAAAAGCAGAATTTCTTGCAGCATTTTTAGGTGGAGATGGATACGCTCCTAAGTTTCAAGGAAGAACAATTAAACCCATTGCAGTAGGTATATCTAAAAGAGAAGATTTAAAAGAAAATTTAATTGAATACTTAAAACAATTTCAACAATTATTTAGCGATCTTGGGATAAAAACAAAATATAGACTAATTCCAGATTACAAATCTATAAGAAAGGATAAAACAAAAACAGTTGAAGGAAGAATTTGGATAACTAATTCTATGGAAAATATATATAAATTTCTAACTAATATAAGTTATAGATATTGTGCTTATAAAAAAAGAATTTCTAAAGATGCAATAAGGTATTTAGATTGGAAGAAAAGTTTAGGTAAGTATGTTTATACATTTAGGCCTATACCTTACTTCAAAGAATGGAAAGAAAAGTTAAAAGTTGGAGATTCAGCATATCATTATTTAACTTCTATTGAAAAAATAGAAGATCCTGAATACGTTTATTGTTTATCAACAAGAAATCAAAGATTTATTGCTAATGATATTGTTGTTCATAATTGCGATGCATTAACAAGAGAAGCTCAACAAGCATTAAGGAGAACAATGGAAAACTACACTCAAACATGCCGCTTTATTTTAAGCGCTAATTATAGCAGCAAGATAATTGACCCGATACAATCAAGATGCACTTTATTCAGATTTAAACCACTGGAAAAAAAAGACATTTTTTCTATAATAGACAAAATAATAAAAGAGGAAAAGCTGAAAATAAATGAAAGTGCAAAAGAAGCTTTATATGAAGTAAGTAATGGCGACTGCAGAAGAGTAGAGAATCTTCTTCAGGCATCTGCTGCTATAAGCAGGGAAATTACACCTGATCTTATATTTTCAATAGCTTCTGTAGCAAAGCCAAAGGAAATTGATGAAGTGATTAAATTATCATTAAATGGGAAATTTATTGAAGCAAGGGATAAACTGCTAGACACAATGCTAAGATATGGCTTAAGCGGAGTTGATGTTATCAAACAAATACAAAAAGAACTGTGGAATTTAGAAGTTGACAATAAACAAAAAATGATGTTAATTGAAAAATGCGGAGAGATTGAATTCAGGATGACAGAAGGAAGCAATGAGTTTATACAGTTAGAAGCTTTGTTGAGCCAGATAACTTTAGCTGGAGAAAAAAAAAAAGACTAAAATAAAAAAAAAAAAAAACAAAAAAGATTAAGATGTTGAAACATCCTTAATAACTATTGACTTCTCGATAAACTGCATATACCTATAACCTAATTCTATGTTCATGAAGTCTTCGAATTCTCCCTGCACATTGGTTGTATCTACAGTGCATGTTACTGTTCTTGGAGCTCCATCATAAAGCATGACATCTCCTTCTGATCCAGAACCTTCTCTGAATCCAGTACAAGACGGGCTAATCCCGCCTACACCTGAAGTAATTTTGACATGAATTATATTTTTGTTCATATTTGTTGCTGTATCCAAACAATCTGTACTTTTTTTAAAGAAACGATCATTAGTCTCTCCAACCTTTTCTATAACAAACGTAAACTGCAGTTTATTTGAACCAATTGGATTCTCTTTAAATGAGGTTATATGGATTGGAGCGCCGGAATTAGCAACATCTTTTTCTCCGCTAATTTCACAAATAGCTTTGCTTGTTGACAATAGGTCTTTTTTTACGCAGATTTTTGTGCTTACTTTTGTTGCATAATCATAACATGTATTAGCTCTTACTTTAAGATCTAAGTCTCCTGGAAGGTTAACTGCATAATTTAAATCATTAAATTCTATCACAGTAGAATCCCCATTTAATACACTCCCATCAAAATTCTTCTTTGTACCTTTCATCAATCCAATATTTTTTTTTAGATTTGCCTGCGTAGTTCCTAAATCCGTAGGATTAAATCCAAGCATTTCAACATAACCTGCATCAACAGCGATATCAAACTCTCCTTTATTCTCTAATTTTATTGCTATTCCAAAAGGATACTGGTTATTATCAAATATTTCACTGGGTGGAGCGCCTTCTATAAAAGAAGCAATTAATCCTGATTGTCCGCCGATATATGTCGTCTGGATTGTTTTTTTCTCTTCTGTCTCACATCCAATCAACATTAATAATGAAAGAATTCCAATGATAAAAATAATTTTTTTCATATTTAAACCTCCTTTCTTTGCTTATCTAACCTAATTTATATTTAAAATCTTCGATTTTATAGTTTATAGATATAGTTAAGTCGTGCTTCTAATCTCCATAATCTTATAAGCAGAATTTGTATAACCATAATGTAATATTATATTTAATGGTGTTTTATAAGCTGTTTTTTCAAATAAATCAAAGTTAGCAGTATTACAATAAATAACAGCCATTCCGTTTTGATCAAGCCTTATCGGTGATTTTGGGCTGCAATCAAGCTGTTTTCCACTGACTGTTAATAAACCCAAATTAATTCCTATTTCGCTTGTTAAAGGAACAGTTACAACAGGAGTATTTGGATCATTCATTGTAACAACATAATGCACATAATCAAAATCACTATAACTTAGTTCGCTTGGAAAACCGCATCTTTCATCATAAATAGAATCAAGATGCATAACCTCTCCGCTTCCTGAATTTTTGATATGTATCTCAAATTGAGCTCTTCCTGGCATTGCTTCTTCTTCTATATTTGTTACAGCTACAGGAGCGCCCTGGCCGCCAGATATTCCCTCAATTGCAGCAATATATGATTTAGCACTTTTTCCTGAAACACTTGAGATGCCACTTACTACACATGATTTATCAACTCTCTCAGAATACGGGTCAGGATCTATACAGACTTGAGGAGAGGCTTCTGTATAATACTCATAACATGCAGTTGCTACAATATTTGGCCTATAATAATCACTTGTAAGAAAAATACTTGAATAATAAGGCAAGCTTGGGCAGCCTAATTTATTTGATTTTGGAGGGTACTCAATAACAATTAACCCACCATCTGAATTATACATGCTTTTTCCTTCAACTCCTTCTCCATAACAATCTAACTCATCAAGGTAAATAATTCCTCCTTTCCTGTCAGTTGGCTTTAAATTTTGCAGGATTACTTCATCATATCCATGTAATAATAAATATCCTGTTCCAAACGGTCTGTCCGAAATAGTCGTCCCAATATCAAAAGCGCCTTTATTCCTTATTTCAATTAAAAAATTAATCTCATCCCTATCTGCAAAAAAACTATTTGGCTGATCATAAACAACAGAAGGCGGGGAACTCGTAACAAATTTAATATCTAATCCCTGGTATCCCTGGTGGTATTTAGTGTATATTGTTGTTGCTTCTTTATTGCTTCCAATATACTGGCATCCAGAAACAAATGATAATACTAATAGGATAAATATGATTTTTTTATTCATTATTTTTATATCCATCTTGTTTGTATATAAATTTTATTATTTTCTTTTATTTTTAATAAATAATTTAATCATTCCACCATATCTCTTCTTCATCAAGAGTTGGGCAATCACTAGAGCTTATGGGATTGTCATAATTCCTAGGACCTCCCGTATAACAGGGAATGGCATTTAATAAATTTTTATCATCAATACACTTTATAAATAATGTTAGCCCTTTTCTGATATTTTCTTTGGGATATAATATCCACTGTCCAGCCCTGTTTAAAGCAGCATCACTTGGGTCATCTACATCAAACCCTTCATCTTTTAAATGTTTTCTCACATAAATTTGCGCCAGTCCAACACAACAACCATCTGCAGGCTGCCCAATATTACTAGCCCTAATCACCATTTCTTCTTTATTCTCATCAAATTGTAAAAGGCTGCTTTCTCTTTGTAATACCTTATAATAGCATTTTTTTATTTTATCCCTTGTTTCTTGCTTTGTTCCTCTTGTAGCTTTAATTTCCAGCAGGATTTCACCAATATAATTTTTAATTTCTTCACTGTCGGGGTTTTCTAAATAAGGAAAGCTTACTTTTGACAGTCTAAAATTTCTAAAGTCACCATAAGGAATTTTTTTTTTTAGCCTTTCTGCAATCATCTTTTTAACATCTTCTGGAGTTTCTCCTATTGGCGGCGCAAATTCTTCTGGAATTAATCCTTGCTCCTCTTCTTCTAACCTATTTTTCAATTCTTCCTCCGATATAAGCTTAATCTTAATGTTTTTATTTTCTTTTGCAAGATAGTCATAGCTAAATCTTATTTTTAATGGAGTGAGATATGCCAATCCCATGTCAAGATAAACATTACATACCATCTGATTTTCCCCTTCTTCTTTATTTTTTTTTATTTTAATCTTTTTTTCTAGTATTTCTTCCCCAGAAACTTTGCAGGTAATCTTTTTATCATCCCTTAATTTATTGCTATAATCTGAAAAACTTATTTCCTCTAATTCAATTTCTTCAGACTCTCCATCTCCTTTGTTCTCAAAGGTTATGATCATGTTCAGTAAATTTTTTTTATCGTTTATTTCAAAGGTTGAATACTTTACACTTGTTACAGCTACAGGCCCTCCCTGACCGTCTAATGTTAATGATTTAGCTTCACAGCTCTTATCAACATTAAATACTTCTTTAATATCATTGACGCAAATTTCAATAGAAGCAGTTGTTGCATATTTATATTCTACTTCTATCTCTATTGTTTCCAGACTTTCTAAAGATTTTGAATCTACACTAACCACTTCTGCATCTAAATAAATCGGGGAAAAGTCACCTTCTGCTGATTCAAAACTTTTTCCTTTTAAAACCGGAAGGATGCATTCAACACCATTTTCCAGCTCTTTCTCAAACCTGCATTCAGTCCCTCCTTTGATATCAATATAATTTTTAAAGCTAGTCACTTTAATAGTCCCTTTTGTAATATCTTCTGCGCCTTTATTTTCAACTCCAATCCCTATAAGAAACTGAGTTCCTTTGATATAATCCAATTCATCCGGGGGGGCATTTTCTAAAAACCCTATTTTTAATCCTTCTGTGCCTGTATGAAAATCAGAACTAAATTCTGTTCTTGATGTGCAGCCCGTAATAATTTCTATAATAAATATCAATACAATTAATATTATAAATCTTTTTTGTTTAACCATTTTATGTATAACTTACGCTGTACATTATTACATTAAACTTATTTTTTAATTGGTAATCAAAATCTATTTTCCCTTTTATTTCAGTTCTTTTAAAATCTTCAATCTTATTAATCTTCAGCTCGCATATCCCTGGGATGATTTTCTGCTTTCCAACTTTTGTTTTACTCCAGTCAATCAAATTTATTTTTTCTGCTTTAATCTTATAATTATATTCATTTTCATCTACTTCACTATTTTTTTCTAAAATATCACAGCCACTTAAACCAATCAGATCGGGAATATATATCTTAATACTCCATATTTTAGAAATTTCCCCTTCTCTATTGTTTGCTACTGAAAATCTTAGATTAAATTTTTCTCCTTCTTCTGGAACTCCAATCACAAGCTGAGGATCAGTAACTTCAATTATTATTGCAGCAGCTTCATCTTCATATTTTGAAGCTTTTTCAAAATTAGGATAATCTGTTTCTATTTTTTTAAAATCTTCAATCTGCGGATAAAATCTTTTTCTCAAACTTCTTAAACATGTTTCTTCATCCTGGCTAAAATGGCATTGCTTTTCATTTTCACTGTAATCAGCAGTTTTGTATTCTGATAAGATATTATTCAGTTTATCAGATTCCATGAAATAATTTATATAGGTTGTTCCAGCAGTTTGCCTCCATTTAGCTAGAATTTCAACATTATTTATTCCTGATTTTAATTTTTCAGTCGGCTGGCATTCAATATCCTGATACCAATCTGAATTTTGTTCTTCTATTACGGTTTTTTTTTCCTCTGGATAGGTTATAATCCCTTCTATTTCATTTACAGAGCATTTTAAATAAATTTCCTTATCAACCGCAGAACTGCCTCTTAACTGCGTTGAAATTCTTATATTTTCATAATCCTCATTTTCTTCAGGATAAAAATACTGCTGGAAAGGATTATTAAAGAAAAGATCTATCTTTGGGGGATTTTTCTTGTTAGCAACAGCTAGCAGCTTTTCCTCTTCTGTCATTTCTTTTTTAGGAACTGCTGTCTTTTCAGCAATGCATTCATCCCAATCTGTTCCAGAGCCTATGCATGCTAACGGAGCAGTTAATCTTTTCCAGGTTGTTCCAATATTGCTTATACTCTCTTTTAACGCTTCGCTTCCTGCTTCTTTTTTTTCTTCTGATATTGAAAATTTTTCAGCCCCATAAGTAGTTCCAGCTAATAACAGGTTACTTACTAAAAAAAGAATTAGGATTATCCCAAATACTCCTCTGAAAAATCCAACTAGTTTTGAAGAGCCCTCTTCTACATAACCTCCTGCAATCAAAGCCAGAAGTATCCAATAAGGGATATATAATATTAGCGATGTTAAAAATGAAACAGGGACAATATTAGCTATAAATATCTTAAATCCAATTTCAAGCAAAAAAGTAAGTGAAACAAGAATTACTCCAAGAGGGTCTATATGAAATATTTCTCTTAGAATAATTATCATAATAACTGTTACTATAATCAATGTAAATAATAATCCTAATTCTCCAACCAGTGGCAGGTTAAATTTAAATCCTGTGTTAATAATAAATAAATAAAGAGTGATAATAACACCAGTTCCTAAAAATTCAATAAAACCTGGTTTAAAAAAAAAAATTAATACAACCAGCGCCATAACAAAGTTAAGAATAGTAAATTCATAAGGAATACTGCTGAATACATCTTTTCCAACCATCAGCTTGTAATACCATTGCAGCGCATAATAAAACAATCCAAGCCATATTAATTTATCAAACTGGTTTTTACTCCATACATGCTCTTTAAATTTATTCCAGCCTTTTCCTGCTAATCCTAAAGCAGCACCTGTCGCTGCTCCTCCAACGAATATTCCATGTTTTGCTATTTGTTTGTGTATTTTCCATTCATCTTTCAATGTGTAAACTATCTTTCCGAATATATTTCCCAAGCCTCTTCTTAATTTCCCTGATTTTAACTCTTCTTTTATTCCTTCTTTTTCCGTCATTTTCCTCTTTTTAGATAGGTACAACTATCTTAAAATCAATACCAACTATGGAATTATTTAAAATCTTCGATTTTTAATTCAAGAATTTCCAGTTCATCTGTATCTAAGAACTTCTAAGTATCCTCTAATTCAACCCTTAATTCAACAATATTTAATACTTCTTCTGGCTCGATATTAACATAATTTTGCCCTTCATCAATGCAATCATTTATCCCTACCCAATAATAATAAATATCTTCTTCATCCTTGATCTGGTCCAGATCATAAGTGCATTTGTGAGTTTTTCCTGCAATTATTATTTTAGCATCCCTGTCTTCTTCCTCTTCAACAAAATAAATCTTTAGTTTTGGAATTACCTTATCATCCTGAATATTTTCATAATCAGTGCTGTTTATTTTAAAATAATAAGTTGCAGCTTTTGCTTCTTTCAATTTTGTTTTAACTGCGATCTGATCAATCAAGTAGCTTCCCTTGCTTGTTTTGAATATAACATTATTTGTTCCGGAATTGAGGAAAACTTCGTCGATATATATCTTTACAGATAAACTGCCGCAGTCTGGAATTCCTGAGAATATATTATGCCCGTTGACAGATACATCCAGTTTTCCAACCTGGACTGGACTGCAATCTGCTACAAACCTTAAATAAGCCTCTTCAAGATTATTTTTTTCTGTTCCGCTAAGCTGGAATGTATTTTTAGATTCCTGTGTGCTGACATCTGCGATATCACCAGTGATCTTAATATTCTGCAGATTGTACTCATTTGTTTTCCAAAACTTCCAACCAACTGAAGAGACGTCAAATTCCAGGGTATTATCTTCCTGCAGATATTCCTTTGGCAAGACAATCGGCTGAACATTAACTTCTTCAAGCTCATTTTCAAATATAGCTATATCATTCAGTTTTATCGTTAATATTCCTTCATATTTTGTTGCTGAGAATGAAAGCAAGATATTATCAGTGTTCTCTAGATTAGTCAGCCTGAAATTAACTATCTTATTTTGCTCATCTCCAACGCCATTCTTAATATATAATGGATTAATTGTTTTTAATACAGTCGCCTCTTTTGCAGCATAAAGATAAATCGGCTGGATGTTATGGTCATACTGGGTCCTGGAAACAAATTCTAATCTTCCAACATCTTCTGACAACAGCACATGCCCTAAATCTTTGTCTTCAACAACTTCTCCATTTTCATACTCTTTTTCCAACAGCTCTTTTCTGTCTTCTGAAGGGAGGAATAATATGTAAAAAATCAATACTAATAATATAACCAGAACTAAAGAAGCTGCTCCTGTTCCATCCTGCCCTCTTTTATTCATCATTTAAAAAAAATCTATGATAAGTTTTATATATAAAAGTTTCTCTTTTACGGACAATGAAGGTTATTTTTTCAAATCTAAAAAAAAATGAAGTTAAATTAAAGATAGAGAACATGGATGATTTATGGTATTTAAGCCATATCATAGAACTTAATGATCATATAAAAGGAGCTACATTAAGGAAGATTTCTATTGGCAGCAAAGAAGAAAGAGCAAAAAATGTTATAAGAAAACCTATTTTTGCTAAAATAAAGGTTGAGAAGATAGATATGTCTGAGTTCTCTAATCTAAGGGTATCGGGAATAATAGTCGAGGCTCCTGAAGAGGTTCCAAAAGGAAATTATCATACATTTAATCTAGAAGAAAATTCGATTGTTACAATAATAAAAGAAAAATGGCAGAAATACCATCTTGATAAATTAAAGGAAGCTTCTAAGCCTGTAAGCAATATCTTAATCTGCATCATGGACAGGGAAGAGGCGGTCTTTGCCTTATTAAAAAAATCCGGTTATAATGTATTGTCTAAATTAAAAGGAATAGTCAACAAGAAGGCAGTTGAGGAAAAAGTTAAAGAAAATTTTTACAGTGAACTAATAAAAAAAATGAAAGAATACGACGATAGATATGAATTTCAATCAATAATCCTGGCTTCTCCTTCATTCTGGAAAGAAGATTTAATGGAGGAATTAAAAGGAGATCTTAAAGATAAGATTATACTGGCAACATGCTCGTCTGTTGATGAATCATCTATATCTGAAGTTCTTAAAAGGCAGGAAACGCAGTTTGCTTTGAAGCAGGATAGGATTACAAAAGAAACAAATTTAGTTGATGAATTATTGCTGAATATAAAAAAAGATGAAAAAGCAGCTTATGGACTGAAGGAAGTTGAATTAGCTGTCAATTCCGGAGCTGTTGACAAATTATTGGTTACAGACCGCTTTATCATGAAATCAAGGGAGGATAATAAATATTACCTGATTGATGAATTAATGAAAAAAACAGATTATATAAAAGGAGAGATAACAATAATAAGCAGCGAGCATGATGCTGGCAAGAAACTAGATGGATTAGGGGGAGTTGGAGCAATTTTAAGGTATAAGTTAAGATATTAATCTCTTAACTTCTTTCCAAATAACCTCTTCCTCGTCTACTTTAACAACTAATGTCTTAAATTTAATAAACTTAAAATTGCTTAATATTTTATTTCTTATGAAAGGAACATTTTCTCCAATACCTCCTGAAAAAACTATTAAATCCAATCCATTTAACGCAGCAATATAGCTTCCAATGTACTTGCTGATCTGATAACAAAAAACATCTATTGCCAGTTCGCTTCTTTTTCTTTTTGATTTTATTAAATCCCTAACATCATTTGATTTTCCTGAGATGCCCAACAATCCTGATTTATAATTTAATATTTTTTTGATCTTTTTAATTGATAATTTCTTAGATAAGTAAAAAATAATAGTCGGGTCAATATTTCCTGACCTAGTGCCCATTACACATCCTTCTAACGGGGTGAATCCCATTGACGTGTCAATTGATTTTCCATTTTTAACAGCAGAAACAGTAACACCATTGCCTATATGGCATATTATCATATTTTTTTTTAATTTTTTAATTTTTTTTAGATAATCAACAATATATTGGTGGCTTATTCCATGAAAACCATATCTTTTGATTCCTTTTTTAAAATAAGAATAAGGCAATCCATAGATTGCTGCTTTCTCCGGGATAGTTGTATGAAATTCTGTGTCAAAGACAGCATACTGCTTTACATTAAATATTTTGCATGCTTCAATCACATCTATCTCCGGAATATCATGCAATGGGGCTAATGACTCTATTCTTTTCAGGATTTTAATAAAACCATCGTCTAATGCTCTTGGCTTTGTAAATCTTCCGCCATGGACAACCCTGTGCCCTATTGCATCTATCTTAATATCTTTAAGATTTTTTTTTAATTTTTTTATAGCTTTTTTAAAACTCTTTTTTCTTAGTCTTTCAAATTTTCCTCTTAAAATCAATTTATCAGAATAAACACTGTATTTAATAGAAGATGAGCCTACGTTTAGTATTAAAATATTCAATCTATTGACAAAATTAGGATATTATGAGAGAATAGTTCCATGCTATACCCACGGATAGTAGAAAAAAATGTTTTGAACCATTGAATCGGCTCGCATTATCTCGTAATAGAACAAGAGCATTAAAAAACTGAAAATCCAAAGTATTGTCATTAGGCCGGCGAGTAGCCCTGTAAATATTTTTTCACTTGCGTTTATTATGCGGCTAAAATGCTGGATGCCGTTGATTAGGCCGATCATAATCGGGATGAGAGCCGGAAAAAGATATCGTCCTTGAGGCTGGAAGTCATTGTAAACTGATGTCCATAAGGAAAGCCAGATAGAAGAGATGATCGTGAAAATAACAGCAATATATAACGGCGATTTTTTTGATAAGGATTCTTTGGATATGTTCTTTATTTCAGCGCAACGGAATAGCCACCCAAAAAACGATAATGCTATGAATAGAAAAATCGCTCCGTAAAAAAAAATAGGTATGTCGATGGATGTCCATCCGAATACGGCAAAAAAGCTTTTTAAAGACCACTCGCTCCAATTTGTGCCGAATAGCGCGGTAA
>Ga0209541_10000927_pt1 | contig 58516 bp, 58 predicted proteins | sample RifCSPlowO2_01_FD_184027 | JGI IMG/M metagenome (GOLD analysis project Ga0209541, IMG submission 184027) | Groundwater microbial communities from Rifle, Colorado - Rifle CSP2_plank lowO2_0.1 (SPAdes) (version 2) | ecosystem: Environmental > Aquatic > Deep subsurface > Groundwater | place... | reverse complement strand
GAGGCATTGACTTTTCCTATGTGGTGCCCTCGGAGGGGCTCGAACCCCCAATTCAACGTCCGAAGCGTCGCGTGATATCCATTTCACTACGAGGGCCTAACTACGGAATTATTATACCAGAAAATTAAGATTTTTCAAATCTTCCCGTATCTCTTTTTGAGGTCTTTAAGTATTTTAGGCAGCACTTCCAAGACATAATCCATATCCTTCTTAGTCGTTTGTCTGCCCATTGAGAATCGCAGGGCGCCATCTAAGTATTTTTTGTCCAAACCGATGGCTTTCAGAACATGAGAGGGCTCAACCAAGTGAGAAGTACAAGCAGAGCCGCTTCCGGCGCAGATGCCGTATTTATCAAGCTCTAAAAGCAGTACCTCGCTGGTAAGTTCCGATACAGATATATTCACATTATTAGGCAACCTGTGGATAAACGACTTCGCAAGTCGTTTATCCACAGGTCCGTTGATTTTGGCGTCCGGCAACAAGACGCTTATCTTTTCAATGAAATAATCTCTCAAAACAGTAAGCCGTTTTGCTTCGTCCTTGCTTATTTGGTCCAGTGCCGCGGCCAATCCGCCGATAACCGGTAAATTTTCCGTACCGGCTCTTAAGCCGCGTTCCTGCTCACCACCCAGCAGAATAGGAGAAATCTTAACCCCCCTTCTTACACATAAGACACCCACCCCTCTCGGTCCATATATTTTGGAGCCGTTGAAAGTAAGCAGGTCCACGCCAAGGTGGTTTACGTTCATATCTAAGTATTCTGTTGCCTGACAGGCATCGACGTGAAAAATTGTAAATTTTTCACGAGCTTGGAGCTTCCGGTTGTGAAAATCGGAAAGCAATCTTCCGATTTTAGCAATCGGTTGTATCGTTCCTATCTCGTTATTAACGTACATAACGGAAACTAGAATAGTGGTTGACCGCAAAGAATTTTTGAGCTCGTTCAAGTTTACAAACCCCTCTTTATTCACCGAAAGATAGGACACATCGAAACCTTCTTTTTCAAGCTGCTCAACCGATCTAAGTACCGACGGATGTTCAATTTGAGTAGTTATGATATGGGGCTTTAATTTAGTTTGTAACACGGTGGCGCAGTGGCGCAGTAGATTCATTGCAACTCCTTGAATCGCAAGATTATTGGCTTCAGTCCCGGAAGCGGTGAAAATTATTTCATCCGAGTGCGCCCCTAAAAATCTTGCCACCTTTAACCGAGCCAGTTCTATGTATTCCCGCGCTTCTCTGCCGCAATCGTTGTAAGAAGACGGGTTACCATAGAGCTTGGCGGCTTGAGCCATCTCTACAGCAACATTTTTGTCTGTGGGGGTGGCGGCGGCGTTATCTAAATAGATTACTTTTTTCATATTAACGATTTCGCAAGTCCTAAGGACTTGCGAAATAAAATTACTTAATTACCTGGTTGCTTAATACCTTCTATTTTCCGGCCAAAATAGAAGGGCCAAGAAACCGCCCATAAGCCCGAAATCTCTGACGACAACCTCGCTTACGCCGAAAGTGAACAGAACCACTACCAGAAACAATATCGCCAAAACAGAAAAAATCTTTATAAAGATGTTGCTAAAGACGCTCGCGCCGACCAACAGCTCAAAAACCCCGCTTGAGTAAACAATATCCGCTCCGCTTAGTCCAAACTTTGAAACTATGACCAAGACGCTCTGAGGAACCCAAGCACTAAGCCAGTATTGGGGATTAATAAATTTATCAACGCCAAACCAAATAAAAACCGTCGCCAACCCAAGGCGCAAAAAAATGTTTGAGTATCGGAGTGACTGGAACATTAGATAATTGACAGAAATTAAAAATTATGCTATAATACAAGTATCCTTAAAACTGGGGTTGGCACTGGCGATTTCGTACTTAAGCGGTATTAAAACTTTCACCCCGTTTCACGGGAAGTGAAAATTCATTACTCTTCTATTATATAGGAGAATACGCTTACCGCAACAAGTATCGGATCGTCGGTTCAAACAAAAACCGTTCCGCCAAGGCGGAACGGTTTTTGTTACACAGCGCAATGTGACTCGAGGTATTCCAATGCTTTTTCGTTCACGATTCTGGATGCTATGGTTTCTTTTATCTTTTCCGGAGCGATATCGGCTTGGTTAATTTCACCCTTAGCTATGGCTGACTGGATAACTTGGCCGGCCGTCTCTTCTATTTCTTCTCGGGTGGCTTTAATATCAAGATCTTTGGCCAACTTTCTTAATATCAAAGATGTCTTAACTTGTTTTTCGGCATCCTTGGTCCATCCTTCCTTTAGCTCTTCCTGGGTCTTGCCTATTTTTGCCAGATATAAACCGAGTTCCAAGCCCTTCTCGTGCAAAGTGTGATCAAAATCAGAGATCATGATGCCCAATTGTTTGTTGAGTAAATTGTCGGGAACTTCTATTGTAGAGTGGCTAATGATATTGTCTAATATCTCCAGGCGCAATTTTTGGTTGTCTTTCGTCTTTTTTTCCTGAGTCAAGCCTTCTTTCACGCTTTCTTTTAATTCTCTCAGGCTGGCAAATCGGCCCAATGACCTTGCAAAGTCGTCATTAGCCTCCGGCCTAACAACCTCCTTGATATCGTTCATCTTAACTTTGAAAGTAAGCTCTTTACCGGCAACTTCTTTGTAAAAATAATCGGCGGGGGCGGTGAGAGAAAACGATTTCTCTTCACCTTTCTTCATTCCCGTCAATTTGTCCTCAAATCCGGAAATAAAACTTCGACCACCTATTATGAGGGGGTGGTTCTTGCTTATGCCTCCTTCTATGATCTGGTCGTTCTTTCTTGCTTCAAAATCAATCTCAACTCTATCCCCCTCTTCTGCTATTTCGCCATCATCCTTATTTATGAAATTTGATCTTGAGTTTTTAATAACTTCCAGCGCATCCTCAACTTCTTTTTCTTCCACTTTCACGTCTTGTCTTTTTACTTTTACTTTGCTTATGTCGGCAAGTACAACTTCCGGGAAGAGGTCCAGTAATACCGAGTATTTAAGTTGGGCGGAGTCGTTCTTTTCTATGGACAGCTGGGACGTATCAAGAACATCCAAAGAGCTGTCTTTAATAATGTCCGACAAGCTATCTTGGACCGCAATTTCAAGAGCCAATGCTTTGACCCGTCCTGAATCAAGGTGTTTCTTGAACAGTTCCTTCGGCGCCTTTCCTTTTCTGAATCCTTTTATCTCAAGGTTTCCGCCTAATACGCTTTCAGCTTTGTTTATATATTTTTTGAGATCTTCTTGATCAAGCTCTACCGCTGCCCTTATTTGATTGTTGCTGAGTTTTTTGAGATTATTTTTCATTCTCTTCTGGTTCGTTTTTTATGGAGACCCGGCTACGTGCTGGTCCCTCTCCAGGATCAATTTCAGTTTCGGCAAACTCTACGGCCTCTTTCGGCGACCTGACGTCTATCTTCCATCCGGTAAGTTTGGCCGCAAGACGAACATTCTGACCCCTTTTACCTATGGCCAACGAGAACTGGTCGTCTGATACCTCGACAAGAGCATGTCTTTTGTCCTCGTTAAGGATTTTAACACTAAAAACCTTTGCGGGAGAAAAAGAATTCGCTATGAATTCGGCCACTTTTTCGCTCCATAGAATTATATCTATCTTCTCGCCGGATAACTCATTGATAACCGTTTGAACTCTTACGCCTTTCTGTCCGACTAGGGAACCGATCGGATCAACTCCGCTTTCTTTAGAAACGACGGCTATCTTTGTCCGTGATCCTGCTTCTCTCGCAATAGCTTTAATCTCAACGGATCCGCTATCTATTTCCGGAACTTCCATACTGAACAGACCAAAAACAAGTTTGGGATTAGATCTTGATAATATAATTACTGGCCCTCTTGGTGTTTCGTCCACTTTAAATATTAGAAATCTTAACCGCGAACCAATTCTATAATTCTCACCGGGAACTTGTTCTGCGACAGTGAGAATACCGTTCGTTTTGCCGATATCGACAAAAACAAGAGGACCCTCTTTCCTTTGGACAACACCGCTGACTATCTCGCCCTCCTTTTTCTTAAACTCCTCATAAACCGCATTTCTTTCAGCTTCTCTTAGCCTTTGTATGACAACCTGCTTGGCTGTTTGGGCTGCAATGCGTCCGAAATCGGTATGAGTTTCCAGTTCGGTTACAAGTTCATCGCCTAGTTTTGTTTTCTTGTTGATTTTTTTGGCGTCTTCCAGAAGAATGTGTTTTTCCGGATTGAACTTTATCTTTATTTCTTCGCCTTCCTCACTTTCAGAAACCGGACTTTTATCGGCTTCCGTTTCCTGACGCCTGGGTCTTCCTTCACTCTCCATAAAGTCGGGTTTTTCTTCTATCAATTTCAAAGGCAAAGACCCTGTGATATTTCCTTCTTCGTCCACGCCATCAACAACATAGTGCGTCTGGGACATTTTGATCTTTCCCGTCTCGGGATCAAGCCGGGCTTTGATTATCTGGCCTTTCTTGCCGTAGTCCCTTTTGTAAGCGGCGGCAATAGCCACCTCCACGGTTTCCAAAACGCTTTGTTCAGGTATTCCTTTTTCCTCGGCAATCTGCTTTATCGCTATTAAGAATTGCTTTATATCGAGCACGCTGACTTACAGCCTGCAACTTACAACCTACAACTTTTTTGTTGTTGGTAGTTGGTTGTTGGTTGTTGGTTAAAGAAGAAGCCCGCCACTCAGCGGACTCTTCAATCTATACAAGCATATTATCAGATTTATAAAATTAAGTCAATGGCCTCTGAACCCAGACATGGCCCAGGTGAGCGACGCTTATCCACAAATTTCTCTGGACAAAAAACTCTAAAGTCAAATACTGTTCATAATCGTTATGTCCGTAAATGATAGTATTAAGTTATGGCTGACCAAAAACCTTGGCAAAAAAAAGAGGAGGAGTTGGAAAGAAAACTTGTAGAAATGAGGCAGAAGGAGGAGGAAGACAAATACAAGATACTTGCCCGGCAGTTGAATCTTCCATATTCCGACCTCAAATCGATCCCCATTGACGCCGATGTGTTGTCTGTATTAAGCGAGGAAGAGGCCCGCTCGGCCAACATCGCGGTAATATTCAAAAATGACTCGAAAATAGTTGCCGCCACAACAGATCCGAACGACCCGGCAACCCAAAGAGTTCTTTCCCGACTTAAAGCCGACCGCGAGGTTGATGTTGTCTTAACCAATCCCAAGTCGCTTCAGGAAATATTTAAAAAATACAGGACCACAAAAAGGGCGGAAATTTTTGAAATAGGAGCCATAGAAATAAAGGAGGGGGAGCTGGACAGATTAGAGAAAGAACTAAGCAATACCTCTGATCTTAAAGGTCGGTTGCAAAAGGTTTCAACTACCGGTTTGCTGGAGTTATTGGTAGCCGGCGCTTTAAAAACAGAGGCGTCTGACATTCACCTCGAACCGGAACAAAAATCAGCCCGCTTACGATATCGTATCGACGGTTTATTGCACGATATCGCCGTTATAGACAGACATCCTTACGAAAAAGCTTTGGACAGAATAAAAGTCCTTTCAAAAATGAAACTGAACACCAGGGGCGTGTCGCAAGATGGACGTTTCACGATAAGGCAGAAAAGCGTGTCTATGGAGGTTAGAGTTTCCGTTCTGCCCGGTGAGTTCGGTGAGACGATAGTGATGCGCCTTCTAGATCCTCGAACGATAAAAAAAGACATCGAGGAGCTGGGCATGAGAAAAGACCTGTTGGAAAAAGTAAAGGGGGTCTTAAAAAAACCGACAGGAGCGATACTTACAACCGGTCCGACCGGATCCGGGAAAACCACAATGTTATACTCCTTTGTTAATCGTTTAAACTCGCCGGACAAAAAAATAATAACGATAGAAGACCCGATAGAATACCGTATCGAGGGCATATCCCAAACCCAAGTTGATGCTCGCAGAGACTACACATTTGCTAACGGATTACGAGCTATCGTCAGACAAGATCCTGACATAATACTGGTTGGAGAGATCAGGGACACTGAAACGGCCGACATCGCTTTGCAAGCCGCTCTTACGGGACACTTGGTATTATCCACCATTCACACCAACGATGCCGCCGGTACTATCCCCCGCCTTATTGACCTGGGTATAAGGCCTCAAGTAATCGCACCGGCTATAAATATGGCTATGGCCCAGCGACTGGTCAGGAAATTGTGTTCAAACTGTAAGAAAATGAAAAAGATCGAGGCGGAAGACCTAAAAAAAGTAAAAACATTGTTGGAGCCCCTAGGGGAGAAGTTGGGTCTGCCAAAGCTTGATTCCGAGCTGGAGATAGGCGTCCCGGGAAAGTGCAAGGAATGCAACGAGTCGGGTTATAAAGGGAGGATCGGCGTTTTTGAGGCCTTTGAAATGTCCCGAGAGGTAGAAAAGTTGATATTGAAATCGCCGGCCATATCGGAAGTAAGAGATCTAATCATAGCTGAAGGCATGATAACAATGCCGCAAGACGCATACTTGAAACTTATAGAAGGTGTGACGTCAATGGAAGAAATAGAGAGAGTCCTAGGATAAGCAAATTTCTAATTACTAATTCCTAATTTCTAATGAAATGTTAAATGTTAAATTTCAAAAAAATTAATACATTAGACATTAAAGCATTGGGGATTTTATTAGATATTAGACATTAGAAATTTCAATGGTAGGACCTTTATAATCTGTAGGCAAAACCCGAGCCATAAAAACACGGGGGCAGGATAATTCCGAGGAGTGGGCTAGTCGAAACCAATCCATCCAAACTAAGATAGTGTCCCGATTGGACTTACGCATTGAAATACGCAATCCAATTGCCTACAGATTATAGAGGTTCTAAGCAAATGTCCAAGAGTGTAGCGATTGGAAACAGTTGCTTACCAGGCACTTTCTAAAAAACCAGAGAAAGTGCCTGGTGGCCAATTTGTACCTACTCGTTTCGCTCATAGACAAATATGACCATATTTTAAACTATTTTATGTCTAAAGTCAACACATCAGTTACGACTCCAAAAACTACCCCCGACGACCAGGTTTTGGACAATACGCTCCGACCCAAGACATTCGGCGAATACGTGGGGCAAGACAAGATCAAGGAGAACTTGAGAATAGTCATCGGAGCGGCAAAAAAGAGGGGTGAGCCGGTAGAACACCTGCTTTTTCACGGTCCTTCTGGTCTTGGAAAAACAACTTTGGCCTATCTGGTCGCAAAGGAACTCGGCGCAAACATCAGAATAACGTCGGGCACAGCGCTTGAAAAAGCTGGCGACGTCGGCTCTATTCTGACCGGTTTAAGCGACGGCGATATTCTTTTCATAGACGAGGTGCACCGTCTCAACAAAGCCGTCGAAGAAGTGATATACCCGGCTATGGAGAATTTTAAGCTGGACATAATCATCGGAAAGGGTAACTCTGCAAAAACACTGCAAATAGATCTGCCCCGTTTTACCCTCATTGCCGCCACAACCAAGATATCAATGCTTTCAGCCCCTTTTAGGTCCAGGTTTGGCATCAACTTCCGGCTTGACTTCTACAACCAGGGTAATATTGAAGAAATAATATCGAGGTCGTCGCGCCTACTTGGCGTGGATATCGAAAAAGAAGCCATCAAAAAGGTGGCTCTTGCCTCAAGGTTCACTCCCAGAGTCGCAAATCGACTTTTAAAAAGAGTGCGAGATTTTAATCAGATGGGTGACGCGAGAACCATCACCAAAGACGTAGCCAAAAAGGCCTTGAAGATGCTTGAGATAGACGACAAGGGGCTCGAGGAAACAGACAGGAAAATCTTGTTGGTCATAGTTAACAACTTTGATGGCGGCCCTGCCGGCCTTAAGTCCGTAGCCGCATCCATTTCAGAAGAAGAAAGCACAATAGAAGACGTCTACGAACCGTACCTGATGCAGATGGGGTTCCTCGCAAGAACTCCGAAAGGAAGAGTAGTTACCTCAAAAGGATTTGAACATTTGGGGTTGAAGAATAAGAAACCAAAACTTTTATGAGCGGCCACAGCCGCTGGAGTCAAATTAAAAGGAGGAAAGGTATTACTGACCAAAAGCGGGGTCAAATATTTTCTAAACTCTCAAAGAACATTACTCTTGCCGCTAGAAAAGGCGCTGACCCAAAAAACAATATTGCCCTAGCCAACGCCATTGAACAAGCGCGGCGAGAGAATATGCCGAACGACAACATCGAACGGGCCATCAAAAAAGCGTCGGAAAAAGACAGCGCACAATTGGAAGAAATCATGGTAGAAGCAATCGGGCCTACTGGAGTCGCTTTAAGAATAAGGGGGGTTACCGACAACAAAAACCGCACCATCTCGGAAATTAAAAAAGTCCTTTCGAACCACGAATCAAAGATGGTCCAGCCCGGCAGTATCGGCTGGATGTTCCATACTCCCGTTCAGATTAACGAGCAGATACAACAAAAAATTGACGAGCTACTTGAAGCGTTAGATGATCTTGATGATGTCAGTGATGTCAGTTCAAATATAACCAACGACCAACAACCCACAACCAACAACAAATAAAAAGTTGTAAGTTGTAAGTTGTAAGTTGTAAATTAGTGGTCACACTTGGTCTTGACCCAGGGACAACTAAAATTGGCTACGGAATAGTACGGAGTGAGAAGAACCGTTTTTCTTGTGTTGACTATGGAATTTTAAAAATTGGCAGTGACAAATTGACTGGATTTAAAGAAGCGTCTCGAGAACTGGAAAAACTTATAAAAAAACACAAACCTGACCAGGCGGGCATTGAAAGGCTTTTCTTTTTCAAAAACCAGAAGACTGTGATGGCCGTAAGCGAGATGCGCGGGGTATTACTTCTTACGCTTGCCGAAAACAATATCCCTATTCAGGAATTCACCCCTCTCCAAGTAAAGCAAAGCATAAGCGCTTACGGCCGCGCTGAAAAAGCACAAATGCAGAGAATAGTTCAACTGCTGTTGAATCTAAAAGAGCCGATAAGGCCGGACGATGCCGCCGATGCCCTGGCTATTGCAATTTGTTGTACAAATAATAGAATGTTTTAAGTTTTAAAAGGGGTCGATAAATCAGACCTACAACTTACAACCTACGACCTACAACTTTTTTGTTGTTGGTAGTTGGTAGTCAGTAGTCGGTTATTGACAATGAGCGAAACAAATAACTATAGGCTCGATGATGTTGAAGATGATGTCGTCGAAGATGACGACAAAGATCTCGAAGACGAGGTGGAGGAAGACGAGGACGAAGAGGATGAGGAGGAAGAAAGCGGCAGCGAAGAAGAGGCCGCCTAGTAGCCTCTCTTCCTTAAAAACATAATCGGCTCACCCTAGTGAGCCGATTATGTTTTAGGTCTATTTAATCTTCACAAACTTTTTGGGGCCGATTTGGACCACGTCTCCTTCTTTCGGCGTAAAATTCCACTCCTTTTTCACTTCTCCGTTAACTTTAACCGCGCCTTGGTCAATGAGTGTTTTGGTGGAACTGGAATTTCTTTGAGTTACCAGACCGACAAGTTCAACTAACTTTGCCGTTTTAACTTCCTCCATTTCGCTGGGCAGTTCTCCTTTGGAAAAAACTTTGTTCCATTCCTGCCACGTATCCATTGCTTCTTTTTCTCCGTAGTACATTCTGACCAGTTCAGAGGCAAGTTCTTTCTTGAATTCGTAGGGCTCGCCTTTTGACTTTTCTTCTATCCATTCAAGTGGTTTTTCGGTACAAAGTCGGAAAACCAGTGCCGTCATCTCATCCGGCACGGTCTTCATCGTTTTGCCGAACATGTCTTGCGGAGAGTCAGAGAGTGATATCAATCCCCCTTCGGTCTTACTCATTTTTTTACCCGACTCGGCATCCACCAATAGTCGCGTGGCAAAAACAAACTTGTCTTTGTTCAATAGTTTCTTCTCCAAGTCCCTGCCGACCAGCATATTAAATGTTTGGTCATTCCCCCCGACTTCTCCGTCTATTTTCATGGCTACAGAGTCATAACCTTGCATTAATGGGTATAGAAACTCATGAGTACCTAGAAAATTACCCTTTTCCCGTCTTTCTTTGAACATACTCCTGGTCATCAACTCAAACGCGCTCAAATTGCTTGCAAGAATTAAAAACTCCTCTAACCTCATCTTGGACAACCATGCACTATTATATTTAACTTCAAATGAACCCTTGGGAAGTATTTTGTAAACTTGTCCAAGATAATTTCTCATATTATTTTTAACTTCCTCTTCTGTAAGAGATTTGCGGGTTGCTTCTTTGTTGGTCGGGTCGCCTATTCGTGCCGTAAAATCGCCAATAACCAAAACCGGTTTGTGGCCCAGCTCTAAAAGTTGTTTAAGAAACAACAATGGTATTGTGTGGCCAAGGTGGAGGTCGAGGCCCGTCGGGTCTATGCCAAGATATATTCTTAATTCTTTACCTTCTTTTAACCTTACCCTGACTTCTTCTTTAGACGGAAAAACCGCCTCAATCCGACGAGTTAGTAACTCTTTAACTTTTTTCTCGTCTGTATTCGTCTTTTTCCAAAACATAAGGGGAGACATCGTTTAATGGTAACATTAATATTTTAAAATGGCAGAGGTTGTAAATAACCGTATTTTATGGCATTATTGCCGAAACTGACTTACGAATATACGAATTGACAGTTTTAGGCTACGAATATTCAGATTCGTACATTCGTACTTGATTCGTAATTCGTAGATTATGAAAAAGGGACTCAAACTTACAAAAGCTCTTATGATGCTTTTTTTGTGGCTGTTCGTGGTAGGAGTAATACTCTTATTGATCTTATTCATATACATTGAGTTAACCCTGCCCGCCCCCGAATCCATAGCCGTACGAAAGATAACCGAATCAACCAAGATATATGATAAGACTGGCGAGATCATGCTTTACGACATCCATGGCGAAGAAAAAAGGACCATCATTCCGTGGGATCAGATATCGGAATCGGCTAAGAAAGCGACTCTTGCCTCCGAAGATACGGACTTTTATAACCACCGGGGGCTTGATATAAGCGGTATTTTAAGGGCATTCCTGAAAGACATCAGGGACCTGGACCTATCTCAGGGTGGTTCCACGATAACTCAGCAGTTAGTTAAAAAAACTCTTTTAGGAGACGAGAAAACACTTACAAGAAAGATAAAGGAGGCGCTTTTATCCATAGAGGTTGAAAAAAGATACACTAAAGACGAGATATTTTGGATGTATCTGAACCAGATCCCTTACGGTTCCAACGCTTATGGTATAGAGGCCGCTTCAAAAACATTCTTTGGTAAAACCGCATCAGAACTGACCCTGAACGAGTCTGCGGTACTCGCCTCTCTTATCAAAGCTCCGTCGTATTATTCTCCGTACGGCAATCATGTCGAAGAGTTGATGATAAGAAAGAGCTCTCTGCTTGAAAGAATGTCGGCCTTGAGCTTAATAACCGCCGAAGAGTATGAAGAAGCGATAAGCGAAGGAGTTGATTTCAATCCTAATATCGGCGATGACTTTGCTCTCCATTTTGTGATCATGATCCAAGAGTATCTAGAAAACAAATATGGCCGGGACGCAGTTGAAAACAGCGGCCTGAAAGTCATAACCACCCTTGATGCCGAACTCCAGACCGCAGCAGAAAAAACGGTCAGCAAGTACGCCGAGATAAATAAAGAGAAGTACAAGGCATCCAATGCCGCCCTTATAGCTATCGACCCGAAGACCGGCGAGGTGCTGTCTCTCGTCGGTTCCGTCGATTATTCCGACATTGAGAATGAGGGCAACTTCAACGTTGCGACCGCAAAAAGGCAACCGGGTTCGGCATTTAAGCCGTTTGCTTATGCCATTGCTTTCCAAAAAGGATACCCGGACTTTACAGTATTATTTGACACGAAGACAGAATTCAATCCAAACTGTTCTCCAGACGCGGTCGGGGAAAAGGACGAGTACAACTTAGATTGTTACCATCCGCGAAACTACGACGGAAGATTTAGGGGTCCGGTCACAATGAGACAAGCGCTTGCTCAATCGCTAAATGTGCCTTCGGTCAAAACATTGTATTTAGCCGGCGTAAGCGATACTACCGACCTTGCTGAAAAAATGGGTATCACAACGCTTCAAGATAGGTCAAGGTTCGGTTTGTCCCTTGTACTCGGCGGAGCAGAGGTCAAACCGATCGACCTTGTTTCGGCATACGGTGTTTTTGCCAACGATGGCATAAGAAACCCCTGGTATTTTATACAAAGAATTGAGTCGGCAAATGGAACTGTTTTGGAAAACAATGTCTCGGATCCGAAAAGAGTCCTCGATTCTCAAACAGCTCGACTTGTTTCGGATGTTCTATCAGACAATAGTGCCAGAGCACCGGTGTTCGGCTATTCAAGTTCTCTTTACTTCCCCGGCAGATCGGTTGCCGCCAAGACAGGAACTACGCAGGAAAACAGGGATGCTTGGGTTATCGGTTACAGTCCGACTGTGGCGGTTGGTGTCTGGGTCGGAAACAACAGACAGGAGTCAATGACCCAGGAAGGAGCCGGCATAAGCGCTGGCGGTCCGATGTGGCATGAATTTATGGCAAAGGCGCTGGCAAAGTTCCCAAATGAAGAATTCGTTAAACCCGACTTGGTCTCATCCTCTAAACCAATGCTTAACGGAAGCTATGACAGTTCCGACCCCCACAATATACTTTATTACATCGATAGGAACAGCGACCAGTTCGAGAACTGGGAATGGTCTGTCCAAAGATTCTTCGGGTTAAACTAGGAGTTTTTTGAAGACAACTCCCTCGTTTTTCAACTTTTCTTCAAGGACTCTTATCTTTAAAGCGATCTCCTGAGCAATGATCTTATTATCTGTTTCTATTTTTATAACGCCCTTGTTAAGCGTATAAGAAGGGTGATAGTCAAAGTCTACTTTTTTAAAAATTTCTTCTTTTATAAATTTGATAAGCACTGCGTCTACTTTTGATTTCATACTTAACTCGTCCTCAATTGCTTTTCTTTTTTTATGGAAAAGAGAGGTGATATTTTTAAGCATGCGATAATTACCCGCGAGCGTAGCGAGTGGCTGTAATTATCAGCACCCCGCCATGGCGGGGTAACTTTTGTTACCAATCGCTTCGCTCTTGGACAAAAACTTAACTTCTAAGGGGCATTATGAGATATGTAAGTTCTCTATTGTTGTCATACGGTTTTATCATCAGCGGGTTGCCGTTACCAGTAAATTCAATCACGACTTTTTCGCTATCTACTATCTTCAGCCCGTCCAGCAGATAGCGGTAATTGACCGATACTTCGAACGGGTCATTCTTCAACACGGCAGGAACAGTCGTCTCTATCTCACCTTTATCGGAGTTTTTTGCCCTTATAACAATCGTGTTTTCTGAACATGCCAACCTAACATCGGAGATGTTGGAAGAAAATAAGCCCGCAAGGCGCGCATCTCTTTCAAGATCGCTTTTTTGTACAAGCACGCGCGACAAAAACTTGCCCGGTATCACTTTTTTATAGTCTGGATAATTGCCGTCGATAAGCCGAGAGACCAATTCAAAATCGTTGTTGTAAAAAGAAACTTGATTATCTCCAATTTTGATCTCAATATCACCATCAATATCGCTTGTTATTCTTATTAACTCCATAACCGTATTTCTAGGTATTATGATATTGTGCTGGCCTTCATTTTTTGTAGCAAAGACCACTTCTGACAAACGAAAACTGTCGGTAGCTGCAAATGTTACATTCTTAGAACCAAAGTCAGCATAAACACCCGCTAATTCAGGCCTTGTTTCAGATACAGCAATCGCATCAGCAACAGCATAGAGCATATTTCTCAACACCTTAGATGAAACAGTAGCAATTGGTCCTTCTTTCAGTTTTGGGATAATGGGAAAATCTTTGGTGTCAAAACCAAGAATCTGGGTCTTATACTTATCGGAGTTGATGAACAAGATATTATTTTTGGTATGCAAAATGACTTTTTCGTCCGATACGCTATTGATAAAATCAGATGATACTCTGGCGGGTACGGCTATTTCTCCTACCTCGTCTATCTTCGCTCCTATCATACAATTAATACCAATTTCCAAGTTTGTAGATGAAACTCTCAATCTGCCGTTATCGGTTTTAATCAGCATATTATTCAGTATAGGCAATGATGGGTTTCTTGAGACGATCTTTTCAACCAGTCCCAGAGATTTCTTTAGGTTTTTATGACTTACGGTAACTTTCATATCAAGTAATGAATCTATAAGTTATTTATTAATTTACTTTATATAAAATTTATTATTACTTATTATACTAGACAATTTTGTTGATAATATACCTTGGTAGTCTAAAAATCCAGCATTTAAACAACAAATTACTACCTCTTGCTTGAAACCCGTTGTGTATAATCTATGTATTATTTAAGGAATGACGGTTGGTTTCAGTTGATACTTTTTTAATTTTGATATTTTTGAACCCTTGGTCAACTAGATATCAACTATTTATCAAAAGAATTATAAACACGTTCTCTGATCAGAACCAACTCCTGTTTGAGCGGTTCATCCACGGATAATTCCGATCTTATTTTTTCGCAGGCGTGAATAACTGTTGAGTGGTCGCGTCCGCCAAGCTTTTGACCTATTTCAGGAAACGATAATTTGGTCTCTTCTCTTAGTAAGAACATAGAAACTTGGCGCGGTTTTACGATTTCCTTCTTACGGCTTCTTTTAACAAGGTCGTTTAGAGATATATCGTAGAAATTAGACACGGCTTTAAGTATCGATTGAGGAGATGTTTTTCTGTAGGGACTGCTTAAATAAGCGTTAAGGATGTTCTTTACCTCCTTCATATCCGGAGTTCTATTATATATCTGGCTGAAAGCGCCAACTCTGTTCAAAGCGCCCTCTAGCTCTCTAACGTTCTTCTGTATATGAGTGGCGATATAGGTAAGCGTTTCCTCGTCAAAGTTGACGTAGTTCTTTTCATGGATCTTTTGCTTCAGTATCGCCAAGCGCGTCTCAAAATCAGGGGTACTTATATCGGCTATCATTCCACCCTCAAAGCGCGACCTTAGGCGTTCTTCAAGAGCTGGTATCGCTTGAGGCGGTCTGTCGGATGAAAGGACTATTTGCTTGTTCCTTCCGTACAACTCGTTGAATGTGGAGAATATTATATCCTGGGTCTTCTCCTTACCGGCTATAAATTGGATATCGTCTATCATCAGTATGTCTAATTGTGAGTACTTTGACTTAAGATCTTCTATTGTTCGGTTAATCAATGCCTCCAAAATACTTGCGGTGAATCTTTCAGCAGATATGTAAAGGACGCTCTTCGAACCGCCCTCATTAAGTATCTTGTTCCCTATCGCTTGCAGAAGATGAGTCTTGCCGAGACCAACTCCGCCATATAAGAACAGAGGATTATAAAGCTTGCCCAAATTTTTGGTTATGGCAAGACAAGCCGCATGAGCTAGTTCGTTGTTAGAGCCTACGATGAACGACTCGAAAGCATATTTTTTATTGAGGTTAGTTAATCTATCCACGTCTTTGTCGGATTCGCTATCAGATCTGGACTCCAACTCCCTCTCTAGCATGATATTTGAGATGTCGTGTTTAACCAACTCTATCCTTGGACGGCCTATAATATAGCGGACCTCTCTTACCTCTGGATTCTGATTTCTGATGGACTCCAGTATTTTCTTGTTGAACTTGTTCTCAAGCCACTCTTTTATGAAACCGTTCGGTACGCTAACCACTACCGCGCTCTTGTCTTTGGATAAGACGGACGTGTTTTTGAACCAGGTAGTGAAATTAGCCCGTGAGAGGGATAGTTCCATTTCGCCAAGTACTGCTTTCCAGAGTTCTTCGTTGGTCATGCGATAATTACCCGCGAGCGTAGCGAGTGGCTGTAATTATCAGCACCCCGCCATGGCGGGGTAACTTTTGTTACCGCTCACTTCGTTCGCGAACAAAACCTACTACTACTGTAATAAAAAATTAAAACAAGTAAAACAATCAAAACAGTGTACATCCTGTGTATAACAAGTGGGGAAATAAAGACAATATTGACAGACGGCAAAAATAATTTCAGAAATATAAAAATTGACTCGTCCATAAAAAAATAATAGTATTGAGTTCTATGAAATCGACGCTATATCGGGCAAAAAAGAAGAAGAGGAAGAAAAAACACGGTTTTCTAACTAGATCTGGGTCAAGGTTCGGGAGGAGGGTTCTGGCAAAAAGAAGAAGAAAAGGCAGGAAACGGCTAACGGTCTGATATATCGACATATCGATATACGACATTTCGCGAGTGGCATTACCTAGAAAATATAGGTTATCCGACAAGAAAGACATAGATCGTGTTTTCAAAAGCGGGAGGACTGTTAAGGGCAGTTTTTTATTTATAAAGTTGCTAGACAACAAGAAAGGATATTCCAGGGGTGTTTTCATTGTCTCTTCAAAATATATTCCCCTCGCCGTAGACAGAAATAAAATTAGAAGGATACTTTCCGGAGAAATTGCGAGGATACCCTTGTTGGGGCGCGGCCATGACATGGCGATTGTAATACACAGGAAAATAGCAAGAGGCCAGTTTAATAAGTTAGCGGGAGAGTTGAGGAGAACCCTGTTAAAAATTCCTAATTCCTAATATCTAATTTCTAATGAAACGTTAAATTTTAAAAAGTTCAAATATTGGACACTGAAGCATTGAAAATTTTATTAGAAATTAGTAATTGGATATTAGAAATTAATGAATAATGGTGAAAACCTTATTACTAAAAACAATATCTGGGCATAAGCGAGTATCTACTATTTTTAGAGAAACCAGGTTTCCTTTATTTATATATACCGACTGCAAATTCTATCCCTCATGCTCTGACTATGCGATTGAGTCGATAAAGAAATATGGTGTTGTGAAAGGATCTGCCAAGTCGGTGGCGCGTATTTTAAGATGTTCCCCTCTTTCAAAAGGAGGAGTGGATATGCCCTAACTAACGACTAACGACTAACGACTAACGACAATAAAAAAGTCGTAGGTCGTAGGTCGTAAGTTGTGGGTTGATTTGTTAAGTATCTACAACGAAATCCTATATAGGCCGTTATTCAACGCTATGGTCTATCTCCAGAACATAATTCCCGGCGGCGATTTGGGTTTGACCATACTTGTTCTCACGGTTATTATCAGGGCGTTGTTCGCTCCCTTGTCATTAAAGACCGTTCGATCCCAACAATCATTGAAAGAGCTGTCTCCCAAGATCGAGGAGGTGAAAGCGAAATTCAAGGATGACAAAGCTGCGCAATCAGCTGCCATTATGAAGCTTTACAAAGAGAACAACGTGAATCCTTTAGCGGGGTGTTTGCCCCTATTGATACAATTGCCGATACTCATAGCTTTGTACCAAGTGTTTATTAAAGGGATTACTCCAGAAAGTCTGACCCTTCTCTATGGTTTTATCTCTGCGCCGGAGATTATCCACCATAATTTCCTCGGGCTTTTTGATGTTACGACAAGAAGTCGCTTGTTAACCCTGGTCGCCGGAGGGTTTCAATTTATTCAATCAAGGCAAAGCACGGCTCTACAGGCAGATAGTGGCGGAAACAAGGAAATGGCGGCTTTAAGCAAGCAAATGTTGTATTTTTTCCCAATAATGATTATAATTATTGGCTGGAATCTGCCGGCTGGCCTTATCCTTTATTGGATAACGACTACGGTGTTTTCTGTGTTTGAACAGAGATATATAACACAAAAAAGAAATGGACGAAATAAATAAACAAAAATTAGACAAAAACGAAATTTTGGAGATCGTAAAGAAAATGATCGGCTTTATGAATATTGACTGCCAGGTAGAAGCGAGTGAGGAACCGGGCGATGGTCATGGGGAAGGAGCCGTGGTCATATCTATACAAACTCAGGATAACGCAAGATTTTTAATAGGTAAGAACGGCCAAAATCTCAAAGCATTCGAGCATGTCGTAAGAGTTATGCTGGTCAAAGAAGGCAAAGATGCCACCATTGTTATTGACGTCAATGACTATAGAAAATCCCGAACTGCTTATCTAGTTGATGCGGCCAAACAGACAGTAGCAAGAGTCAGGAATACACAAAAAGCCGAGGCCTTGTTCCCGATGACTGCTTATGAAAGACGAGTAGTACATATGGAACTCGCGGCTTATCCCGATATAGCAACTGAAAGCATCGGCACGGAGCCGCAGAGGAGGGTGATAATTAAACCGTTGTAGGCGTTGTTTTATCTGGAGATTAACAGGCGTTGGACAAGTTCCAGCGCCTTTTCGTTTTTGGGTGTCTATTTGATTTTCAAAACATACAGTTTTCCGTCTATATCATTGAGGACGAATAGAGCGTCTCCCGAACGGCTAAGGGCTAACTCTTTGGTAAGCAGGTTGATGTCTGGCGTTGCGACCAGTGTTTTGGAATCACCGGTTAGGTTAATTTTGTAAAATTCGTCTTTGATCTGGGTTTGGTTTTTAAGTCCGCAGATAATTTCTTCTTCATTTGCCCAAACGCATTTTGAAGTGTTGGTGTCTACATCCAAAGCGACGGCCGTGCCGCTGTTTTCAATGTCTTTATAAAGTAGTTGGGTGAAGCCGTTATCGTCTTTGGCGGAAAATATTACCCGCTCTCCTGCGGGCGACCATTTTACGTTAAGATCGTATTGGTAAGAAATAATCTTATCAAGAACTCCGACGCCTTTTAAAGTAAATAAATCGCCGTAGCCGCTTTTATCATAGGCTATCATAGACATGAAATTATCTGATGGCCAACTTAAAATTGCGGCGCCAATACGCGTTTTGAGCGTGCGTTTAATAATTTTCCCGTCTTTAGCTATAAGCAATTCCCCCTCATTTCCAGAAGCCAAGCTTCTGGAAATGAGGTATGCTGCTTGACTGCCGTCCGGCGAAAAAGCGGCTGACCTTAAGTTGCCTTCTATTTCGGTCGATTCTCCGCTTTTTAGATTAAGATAAACCCATTTTTTATTGTTTTTAACATCGTAAAAAGAATAAATAACCGAGTTGCCCGACGGCGACAATATTGCTTCTACTATACCGGTCTGATCGGTATAAACCATTTTTTCGATTAGATTGACTAAATCAATTTCAACGAAGTCTCCGTTGTTTGCTATCGCCACAACTTTTTTAGAGTCAGTAAACGGCTGAACGAAAGTGATGAATTTTCGGCTACTCAACGGTAAAGTGTTAGGAATTTTACCTTTGGACGAGCCGACTTCAACTTTATTATTAAACCTATCAATTAATGATCCGACCTGCTTGGTTAAATGTTGTTGGTTGTGAGTTGTTGGTCGTAGGTCTGTTTGCGGCATCAAAAGATATCCTGACAAAAAGGCAATCGCGCCGAGGGTTATGAAGATTGAAGTTATTAAGAATTTCCTCTCCATAAGCTTATTTACTTTACCAAAAAATTTAGTAATTGAGAACAACCTATGCTATAGTTTTACTATATGAAAAGATTTTTACGTCACTTTCGTTCGTTTTGCGAGAGAGCGTTTTACGAGACAAACTCTAAGATTTTTGTTGTTACAAACGATGCCATCTCCGTTGTTATTGTTATCTCAATTTTGGCGATAATTCTTGAATCCGTATCCGGACTTTCTCGCTACTATCGCATTTTAACCATGGTTGAGTATGTTGCCGTTTTGATCTTTTCGGTTGAATACTTATGTCGCATAGTTGGCGCTCGGCGGAAGTTGCCCTATATTTTCAGTTTCTTTGGTTTTATTGACCTTGTCTCAATATTGCCGACATGGCTGAACGTTTCCAACCTTACTCCGTTGAAAACGGTCAGGGTGCTGCGCATTCTCCGATTTTTGAGAATTATGCGTTTAACCAAAGTTGCCCGTCTTGAGCATTTGGAGAGACCATCCAAAGAAGACACAGCCGCCGTTATCCGGCTTGATCTGGAAATTTACTTTTTAACTGTTTTATTTACCGTCGTTATGCTGGGGAGTTTGGTTTATGTTTTTGAACACGGTCATCCCAACTTCGAGAATATCCCCGTCAGCATGCTTTGGATACTGGAGTCGCTTCTGGGCGGGTCTATTACAGACACGACCCCCCAAACATATGCCGGTATAGGAATTTTTATGATTGCCAGGTTTATCAGCTTTATTCTGCTTGGCTTGCTAATCCACTTGATAGGTAGCGTTATCTCACACTTTTTGCTTGGCCGGGAGGCAAAAAATTCGGTTGGCGACCAACCGCCCCTTCCTTAAGCTTGTTCTGCCGCTTCTTCCCCGAGTCCTGTCAGATTTCCTATCGCTTCACGGCTTGTCTGTCTGGCGCTTTCATATGTTTTACTTTCGGCTCTGTAAGCCAGTATAACCCCAAGGGTTTGCCAAGGGACAATGTTTAAAAAAGAGACGGAATTAGCGCCGGATGTAACCAAGATTCTTGTCATAGGACTCTTCCCCGCCACCTTCCGTACTTTTGACATAGCTCTTACGACTCCCTTTGCGGCAAGCTTTACAACCGGAAGTGGAACCTTACGGCCGTACTTGGCGGCGGTCAAAGCTATACTTGAGGCATAAGCGATGCGTTGCTGTATTGTGGCGATTGCCTGCTCAACTTCTTTGTGATGTTCTTTTGCCCTCTTTACTTTAGCGTCGGTGAACCACGAAATGAGAATTATAGAGGATATAAACGGCAAAGCGATAAATGTGCTTGCTATTATGCCTAATCCTAAGATCAAGTATGAAAAGATGATCAAGGCGTCCGCTACCACGGCTATCAATAGCAGTAGGCCGTATTTGAACCGAGAAGGGTGATCATACGACTCTCCCTCCGTTTTAATTGCCTGCATCGTCCGGTCAATGTCGGAGATGGTCTGGTAGGTTTCTAACTCGGCGGCGTATTGCTCCTCTTCATCAATATCCTCGCTTTCTTGATTGTATAAGTTGTTTTCTGGCATTGGGAAGGTTGTGGTTGATTGTTTGTTACCAATTTAAAATGTAAATATCAAAATGCAAAATGACAATGTAAAGTTATAAAATTTTAAGATTTTGAACTGTAATTTTTAATTTTGATTTTTAAATTTTACATTATGACCTCAACTTCGCCCATTCTTCCTTTGCTTTCTCTATCTCGAGTATCTGTTTGGGGTCGGAGGTTATTATCTGGTCTTCGGCGTAAGATGCCACGACCCTTATGCCGACATGATTTTGGCCGACGAAGAATAATCCGAAACCTACTCTTGTCTCCAAGAGATAATATTTCTCGGCGTCAGTGAGATTGAATGTTTTTTGGACGATATCTATCGCTGCCGGCGATTGCTTCATAAGAATTTGTATTGATGAATTGGTTACAATACTTTTGCCTCTATCGGTAGAAAGCATATCATTAATATCCTGCGATATTGTGGTCAGACCGAGATAATATTTTCGGGCCCTTTTGGCGATATTAGATAGAAAATCCGCGCCGATCTCGTATTTCATAAGCCACCAGGCCTCGTCTACTATTAGAAGACGTTTCTTTTGAACTCTTCTGACAGAAGTCCATATATGATTCAATATAGAGTACATCGCAATGGGCCTTAGTTCTTCCTCCATATCTCTGATACCGAACACAATCAGGTTATTATCCAGGGAAATATTGGTCGGCATATTGAGAAACCCGGAGAAAGTTCCCGTCGTGTATTTCTTTAAACGCGTTGCCATCGACTCGGCTCCGGTTAAACCCTCAAGTATGTTTTGAAGGTCGGATAAGACTGGCGGCGTGGCCTTGGTGAAATCAGACCCTGGCGTTATATCCTTTATCGCATAGGTCTGTATGAGGGCCTCGTCAAGTATAGCGCTTTCTTCTGGGGTTAGATCGCCCAATATGAGCCGCAAAAGACCGGCGAGGTCTAAAATATGTGATTTGAATATGTCGGCAAATGATTCATCCGATTTTGGAATCGAAAGGTCAAAAGGGTTAATATGCTGGTCAGAGGTAACCGATATCTTTATGGCTGTGCCGCCCACTGTTTCAGCGAGGTACTTGTATTCATCTTCAGGGTCTATTATCAGGACTTGTGTTTCGAATATCAAATTTCTCAATATCTCTAACTTTATGGTGTAGGACTTTCCTCCGCCGCTTTTTCCGAAGACGACCGCGTTGTAGTTCTCTAGCTGGAATCTATCAAATAAGACCAGCGAATTATTGTGAGTGTTGATACCGTATAGTATGCCGTCGTTGGAGGTCAGGTCAAAAGATACGAACGGGAAAACGGAAGACAACGGTTCGGTGTTGAGAGAAGTGTGTACATTAAGCCTGTCGTCGTTAATGGGCATAGTCGACATGAAGCCCTCAAGCATTCTAAATGTCGCCGTTTTGGGAGAAACAAGCTGATATTCCATCATACTTTTTAATTTACTCTCTGCCTCGTTAAGTTCTTTCAAACTGTCCTCATATATCGTTATATATATACCCAATTCGAAAAATTTATCAGTCCCTTGCTGGAGGCGGTCTCGTAAATTCTCTATGTCCTGTATGGCCGTGTCCAGAATAGGGTCTCTTACTTTTCCTTTGGCCGCCTCTTCCATTGTCTGCGCTTCGAGGCGAGTGAGCCGGTCTCGCAGCTGTTTAAGGACAGTTGCGGTGTTTTTTGGCAAAACGAAAATTGAAATATCAAGGACTCTGTCAAGGTTAATGACGGGCGAGAACCAATTGGTTTGCAAGTATCTGGGATAAGTCGCAAGTAAAATAGTCCGAGCAAACTTATCCCCCACCTGAATATGGGAAGGGGCAATGCTAAAGGCACTCGGAGCGAGATATTCGGATAACTTGTTTTTTGGTTGTTGTTCGGTAGCCATAATTTTTAAATCTCTAATCTCTAATCTCTAATCTATAAACAAATCCAAAACTCAAAACCCAAAGATTAAAATCGACTAGCATGACCGTTGTTCTATTATTATTTTGGTTTTTAGACATTTGATATTTGAGATTATTTAGAGATTAGGGTTTAGGATTTAGAGATTTTACTTCGACGGGTTATACAGCTCATAATAAAGCTTTTTTAGTTCCTCTTCCTCAAGCTGCCTTATTTTCAGCCCCAAGCCGGCAAGACCGTCGTAGACGAGTTCCGCTCTCTGCAGAAGCTGGTTTTTATACATACCGAGTTTTTCGTCAGTCAGTTCTTTCACAATTTCTTTGGGTTTTAGTATGCTCGTTAAGGCCTGAAGTGCTCCTGTTTTGTCAGGTGTTTCATAAACGTAGAACGGCAGTACAACGTAAAACTTCTTGGACATTATGTTGGACAAGCTAGACAACTCTTTGACGAACCGTGAATATTCAGATGCCTGTATTTTCATAAGTTCGTTATCGGTTGATTCAGCGATCTGGTCGACTGTTTTCAGATAGGTGTCTATAATCAACTTCCTTGAGCTGATGACCATTTGGATCGGGAAATCGGCTGAATTAAGAAATCTCTGGAAGCTCTGAAGTATGGCGACTTGTTCGTCATTTGACCTTAACTCGAAATTTATAGCTGACACCCCAAGAACCATACGGAGGGAACCGTTTTTCAATATCACGATGCCTTCTCTAATATCCGAGATTGGAACCAATTGTGATGTAGTTTGATTAGGCATAGCTTGTAAATTTCTAATTTCTAATATCTAATAAAATTTCCAAGGCCTTAATTTTTTGAAATTTAACATTCAACATTTCATTAGAAATTAGTAATTAGGAATTAGATATTTTATCCTCTTCTTTTCGAAATACATATCTCTTCGGGTTCAGTAAATATGATAACAAGTATGCTGTGTAATTGATCAACGGCACTCCCTCTATTTTTAGGAATGCGAGGGCCAGAAATATCGCCGCCACCGGTATTCCGGCAGCGAAAAATATAAATCCGCCTTGCGTTGTCATAAACAAGAGAAACAATATCGCCGCTCCGCCGGCCACCCACAGGAATTGCTTGAGCGTCAAAGGACCGACTAGTTTTGTTTCTGTCTCAATGAATTGTGGCAGTTGAAAACGCATGGGATGTTTGTCTATAAGCGAAGCGAGTAGCTACAAACTTGCCACCAGGCACTTTCTTGAATTTCTTTAGAAAGTGCCTGGTAAGCACTTGTAGCCAATCGGACTTCGCATAAGACGCTTGTCCTCTTGGACAACTACTTATCTCTTAAGTTTATCACATTACCTTGTTCGGTGTTTGGCGGCGGTTGTTGCGTTTGACTACTTCTGACCTGCGCGATGCGGTCTTTAAATTTTCCTCTCTGCATATTTTTGATATCTTCTATTGCCGGTGCGAATAATTCGTTTACTATTTTGTTTGCGATTTGGCTTGCGATACTCGCTTCAACCCTTAGTTTTGAAGATATTAACGCCGGAAAGTCACCCAAGAAAACGTCAGCGAGAAGAACGTCTCTTACAACTCGCGACAGATCAGAAGATTGTTCGTCAGACAAGTCAAAATCTTCAGAAATCATAATTATAAGTTCGATAGTATTGGCGTCGGTTAGGATATTTGTTATCGACACCGGCAGAGCACTTATTTTTTTAAGAAATTTATCCCAATCCAGAGGATCAGTTGTCTGCAGGTCTACCCTGAAAGGACTATAAAAATTAAAATCTAAACCCCGCCATAGTTCGGGATTTTTTTCAATTTCTGTCATATCTAAATCCTCTTGTTCTAAATTTTCTTCTAAATTAATAGTCATATTATAGTGTTGCTACAATTCTATTTTTAATTACACTGCCTATTGTTGAGTTATCAAGCTGGGCTTTAAATCTGTCTCCTCCGCCTAATCTACCCTTAAACTTTCTGCCCCCCGGAATAGCACCTGGCCTGCCCGGAATTACAATATCGCCATTAGGCAGAGTAATACCAGGCGGAGCTCCTGCCGGCGGAGGTGTTCCTCTTGGGAATAAAGTACCTTCCGGAATTGCCGGTACCCTTTTGTTTAAAATTCTGACTTTATATTTCAAGGCATTTATGAAGTTAGGATCTCTCCAAGCATCAATTGGAAGATCGCCCAGTTTTTTAGTATCAGCTGTTTTTATTAATTTGTATGCTTCGCGAGCGGCGTTGATTCCGGTAGTTGCGCTCTTGCGTTGGGCAACAAGATCGGGTCTAACATCGCCCAGAACCTTAAGGAACCTCTTTGCTTCCGGCGAATTCTCTCCTCCTAAAATTGAGACCGACTTGTCAATTTCTGACGAAGTTAATTTTGCTGCCAGTTTGGCATCGCTTGCTATATCAAACAACAGCTCGCGCTTGGCCGGTGTAAATGCCGTACTGTCCAATCTTGAGTCAAAGACAACGGATTTTAAGTCCTTGATTCCGTTAAACTTCGATTCTTTAGCTGTTTTTACAAGCTCCTGTATCGCTAATGGGTTATTTTTTGCGTCAGCAAGTGTATCGGCAAATTGTCTCTCGTTTAGCAGGCCCTTTTTGACTGCTAATTTACGATAAGCGTATCCTTCCTCTGAATTTGTTCTGGTTGATTGCGCCAATTTCTGTAAGTTGCCCGAAGTCAACTTACCGGTATTATATTCGTCCTCAATACGGCTGAATTCCTTCCCGCTCCGATCAAGAAACTCTCTTTGTTGCTTAACATCTGCGCCTCTTACACCAAACATTCTTCTTGACGTGGCGAGTCCCGTCGGCGGCCCGCCAAGGATTCTTCCCAGACGGCCTTCTCCGGCCTGTATCTCCGCCCCTTTTTCTTTGGCGGCTTGAAGGAATCCTCTTGCTCCAGTTCGTCTCATTACTCTTTCTCTTCCCCACTTTGCCACGCTTACTATCCCCGTTCCGGAAAATTGGCCGGCGTTCATTGCTACTTTTGTTCCGCCGATGAGGAAGACAGCGACCAGAACGTAGGAGAAAATTAAACTGAAAGTGAAGTTGCCGCCCAGGCCGGTTAAACTCTGATCGACGAAGGTCTGACCAAGTCCTTCAATAACCTTTGGCATATTACCCAAGAAGTACAGAGCAAAGTAAAGGGAAAATAAGTAGTAAGGCAGAAATAAATTCCAGCCCAGGAATTGCTTCCACCAATTATCGTACGCTCCTTTTGTCGCCGGCAGTATACTTAAAAGCCACGCCATAGGCGAGACGATAAGCAATGCCCAAAGTATCGGTATTCTGACAAGCGCCACGACAAGAGGAACAGCGACGCTTACTAAAATGGTGAAAAACATAAAAATACCAAAGAGTAGTTTGATTATAATTGAAAAACCTAAATTGCTTAGAGCTTCTCCGCCCTGTGTAACTTTTTTGGCTTCTGGCAGCAATTCTGTAACATTTAACCCCTGTCCGAGCTGTCCGGAAATGTCGCCCATCGCGGCAAGGAATGTATTATTCAAAACCTGCGTTGCGTCTATCATCAGTCCGCCAAGGACCAAACTGAAATTTATCAGCACGGCAACAACTATAAATCTGGGTATCAGCGACTTGAAGTCGTATTTCGGTATATTGAATATCGTCCCGTAAGCCATCACTATCAGCGCGATGATGAAGAGCATATTGGCGAAGTCGCGCATAATTTTCCAACTCTCCTGTATGACCGGAACATTCGTATATATTCTTATATTGACTGTCCAGGCAAGCAGTTGAACCAGGGCGCCCATAAGAGTGCCTATAGCTGTGAATACTATGTATAAGGAAAAAGAAAACATATTACTGACAGCCGGGTAGGCAATATTGTTAAAAATCCAGCTACCCATAGATGCCTGCGCGTCAAAAACCGGCAATAAAATTAGCGCAGTAGTAAGTAGCGCAGTAGCGCAGTAGGATGAACGAGTACGTAGCGCAGTAGGTTTTTGTGAAGGCTTCATTTGTTTATAAGTTTGTTTAGCATTTTCATAATCTCTTCCAGTAGTTGTTCTATTTTTGTGTAATCAAGATTTTTAGAAAAAGAAAGTTTTTTGGATATTTCTAGTTGGGTTTCTAATTCAGCCCCTGAACCGTAGGATATTGTCAAGAAATGAATAAATTCTTTTTGAGTTAGTCGCCTTCTTCCCCCAGCTATATTAGAAGGTATGGAAACAGCCGCCCGTCTCATTTGAAAAGTAAGCCCGTATAGTTCCGATCCCGGGAACTTATCGGTTAATCTGTAAATCTCTACGGCTAGTTCGACTGACTTTTGCCAAACTATTAAGTTTTTATATGAATTCTGGTCCATATTATTTTTTCTACTGCGCTACTGCGCTCGTTCATCCTACTGCGCTACCCACTACCTCCCTACTGCGCTAACCTATGGCCAGGTTATCATTACCACATCACTTCTCTCGGAGCAGTTTCTAGTACTATCTCTAGCAAGACAACTCATCATAAAGCCGTAAGTTTCTCCGGATTGTGGAGAGAAATCAGATAAGCCGCCACGTAACGCGTTTCCTGGAGCAAAGAGATTGCTCGTATCTTTGTTTATTTGATTTGGCAGCATCCAATCCCAAGTGCTTGCAACCCAGTTTCCGTTTCTAAATACAAAGATCCAGGGATTTCCAACAAGCGTATCGCTACCAGTAGTAATTCCTGGCACTGGTACTGGTGGCCAGACACCAGCTTTATCATAGTTAAGATCCATACCGCTTCCACCGCCCGTTACAACCGGTGAGAATCCGGCAGTAATTGCCCACCCGGCCACTTCCGATGTATCTCCCCAGACGACACTGCCTAAGTCGCCGACAGTTGCCGGCGCGCCGGGGTCATTGCCTATGCCTCCTCCCAGCGGCGGTGGTTGAGATGGGGGTGGAGGCGATGGAGGTAGCGGCGCGGGGGCAGGAAAGGTCAGCGGGCAATCTTGCGGGCAAGTTAAAGCATTTTCACCGACCTCGCACGTGTTGTTACCGCAGAATGAAACTCCGATACAAGAAGCAAGACAGGAGTCAAATGCTACAGGAGAAACGCTTGAGCAATCATATTCCTTACCCGTATCTGTACTGGAGCAATAAGTTTGCATGCAACCGTCCGCACAGGTATCAAACCGGTTAAAGCCAGAGCTGATTGGCCCACCGATATCCGCGTCAAGTTCTATAGACGGCACCGAAGCGTCTTCTGTGTCCAGATTCTTTAATCGATTTACAACAACTGCAAACATGTCAACGAGAAGTTCATTTATCTCATCAACGCTTACCAGCCAGTTAAGCTCTGACCTGATAGCCGCATCTACAGTTGCGTTGCTAATGACAACTCCCGGTGTCTTGATATTTCTATAGGCCAAACACTTTCCGGCAGCGTCAGGAATTAAACAGCTGTTCTTAGCATTATCACCACTTATCCCCAGGAATCCTTCATTTGAAAGCGCTTGATTTATATCGGCCGATTCTTCAATAGCTCGTTGTTTGTTTGCTTCGTCAAGCGCCATAAATAAGGAACCGTAGGGATTATTCTGCGGTTCCATAAGCCGTGACCAGGCCTCCCATCCGCCGTTGCCGGAGAAGTCGTTTTTGTAAGCGTTAAAGTTAAAGTTGTCAGGAAGAGTGCACCCGGCTCTTACCTGGAACGAGTCAAAATCATCTGCCCTTGTTCTGATCGGGCTTAGGTTGACTTTTTGAGTTGCTCCGAACGACTGTTTCAAGTCATTACCAAAGTAATTGCAAAGTTGGGTTGATGCCAACATTCCTCTAAAGACCCCCTCGCCTCTGTATTGAGAATCCAATTGTAAATTGCGCCAGTTTTGAATCCATGTTGTTCCGCCATCTCGTCCGCTTGTTCTTGCTATGTCCAATATCCCCAGATTCATTCGTGAAAGCGCCTGTCTTCCTATGCACCTAGCAATTATGTCTTGTATTGTTTCTTTGGCTACAAGGCTCGCAGTTGCTCCGCCCTGATCGTCTACGGGGTCAGGGCCGCATTTTATAAGACCCATACTAATCGTTGAAATAGCCCCACAGATTAGCCCCTTTATTAAACTTTTGATTTTTTTGACTACTGCTCCTATCACATCAGACAAGAAAGATTTTAGTTTATTTCTTAGGGCACATTGTCCAATTTCTGCGATGTCATCAAGAAGTGCGAAGGCGAAAAAACTGGGCAACAAAACCCCGATCACTATCAGCAGGACTATAAATTTCGCGAACGTTGATCTGTAAGCCATGTATTTATCGGTCTTGCATAATTTTGATGTATTCAGTTAATTTATCAGGTAAGCGCTCTGTAAATAGTATGATGATGTTTTGGAAGGACAACATGGCTTGAATTGGATCAGAGTCAGCATTAGCCAGAGATGCATAGCTGATTGAAACACTTTTGAAAATTTTTATAATGAACCGATGTTGTTCCGACAGCATCTCAGGAACCGGACCGGCTTCGAGTGTGGCTATATTTCTGTTTAATTCCGCTGCTCTGGCTAAAGAAAAATTATGGAGATTTTGAAACGATTTCTCCCCGGCTTTAAGTTTAGAGTCGTCAAAAAAATTAGTATCATCGATCAAGTCAACCAGTTTAAGAATACTCTCACCCTCTTTCTCGGCCATGGACTCTATTAAAGTATAAATTGTATTCTTGTAGATATTGATTGCCTCGTAACTATCAGGGACTACTTTAGTTGATATTTCATTTCGCGGGTTTAAATTTATTTCCGACTGTGTAAACAATCCATCTACTACCATGTTCAGTGATTCGACGTACTTAGGGCTGGTTGGTTTCAAAGACCCTTCGGCTATTCCGGCAAAAGCAATTTCAGACAGCGTCTTTGTTAAATTATTTTTTTCCATTTTGTCGTCCGGCCCGGGTTTAAGCGGATCATGACCGGAAGCGACCTCTTCCCCGTCAAGGTAACCATCCCCATCGGTATCAGGTTTGTTCGGGTCCGTATTCCAATAAGACTCTTCTCTGTTTGGAAGGCCGTCGTTATCCCAGTCGGCATCTCTTTCAAGAGGCGTGTTGATGTTGGCTTGATTCGGTTTGAGATCCAGGTCAACTTTTAAATTTTTAAGTCCGAGGTAAACTAAAGAAACGGCAACAAGTCCGAGAAAACTAACTAAAATTTTTATTTTGATTGGCACTGCGATATTTAATTAAACCCAGCCCGAATGCCAGTAAAGAGACCAGTAAAACCGACCAGTCCCCTAGTTTATTATACCATGTACGCGTTTGATTTGGCACAATGTCGCCTGTTAATATCTTATACCCGGTTGAATCGGCGGATTTAACTATATTTCCAAATGGGTCTATGATTTGAGAAAGACCGAAATTTGACGAAATAACCAGGTATTTTTTATTTTCTACGGCCCCGTATCTTGCTGTTGCCAACAACTGACCCGCAACAAAGCACGACACGCCAGATTGACTGATTTCACTCACTTATTGTACTTGAGATGCTAGTTTTAGCCAATTTTCAAGAGAAAGTTCTTCCGGACGCGACTCTGGTCTAATGCCGGATTTTTCAAGAACTTCCTTGCCGATAGTGTTTTTGAGCTGTTTTATTCAGGACGGCTTTTCTCCAGGAAGGTCTTTACTGCCGAGACGAAGTTTGTAATGTATGGTTCACTTGTTTTAGCGAAGTCCTCCAAGCGTTTCCATTTTATATCCAAGTATTCGTGCGCGAGAACATTGCGAAGTTGAACCCATTTCTCAAATCTTGTTTCAAATTCCTCCGGCAACTCCAATATTCTCAAAGCGTCACGAACAGTTTCCCGGTATGTTGGCGGGACGAGGTATTTTTTGCTTCCCACGATCACCTTTGCCATATCTATCGTTGCGTTTACAAGGTTTTCAAGCCAACGTTCAATCTCATTTCTCTTACGCGGGTCTTCATTGTAGTCATTCCAGGAAAATTGGCGGTACACTGGATAAAGTCCCGACTGTTGTTCGGTGAAGTCAATAAGTCGCTCCAGTCGCTCGCGGTCTTGAGGCGAAAGAGAACGTGAACGTTGGACGATCTGGTGATAGTCGTGCGCCCATATCCTGTAGTCCTCCGCGAGGTTAGTAATAACAAGCATAAATTTAAGCCATAACCGGCGATCTTTTATTGTAAGTAGCGTCCCTTGCAAAGCGCTGGCGGCAATGCTTGCCGGAGCAGTGTTTAGTATTGTTAGGTCAACCCTGTCCGTGCCGAGAATTTCGGTTAAGTCGCCCCAGATTTGGCTTTCTTGCGGATAGTCAAGATTGGTATTTTCAAACTCTAAATCGTTGCTTTGGGGCTTAAGATATATGGCTATGTCCCAGTCGGATTCGTCACGCGCTTTTTCTTCGGCTTGAGACCCGAAAAGAAAAGCAAAGACAGCATCGTCCCGTTTGTTAAAATAATTTTTGAGCAGGTTAATTTTTGCTTGTTTGTCCATAGTTATAGAATACCATGTCATTAGTTGTCGGCAAAATTGACAATTCTTAACCAATCTTCCAAAGAAAGTTCTTCCGGACGCAACTCGGGTCTAATGCCGGTGTTTTCAAGAATTTCCTTGCCGACAGTGTTTTTGAGCTGTTTCCTTTTCCCCGCGAAGGCGGTTTTGATAAGTTTGAAAAATCTATCTGCCAACTCAAGGTCTGACCTTATGGGCGTCAACTTAATAATCGCCGAGTTGACTTTTGGTGTTGGGCGGAAACTGCCTCGCGATACGTAGCTTATAATTTTCGGCTTGGCAAAAAATTGCACCGAGAGAGCAAGAAGATTCATGTGCGGCGGTTTGGCCATTATTCTTTGCGCCACTTCTTTCTGGACCATCAGTACGATTAGCTTTGGCGCGGGCCATTTTTCAAAGACGGTTTTTAGTAGATGTGAAGTTATGTAGTATGGGATATTCCCAATTAGTTTGTAGCCAGTAGCGCAGTAGCGCAGTAGCGGGGTCGGGTCTATTTTTAGAATGTCTCCTTCAACTATGTCGACGTTTGTATTTTTAAACTTTTCTTTAAGTTGAGCAATCAAACGGGCATCTTTTTCAATGGCGATAACCCGGCCAGCTTGTCCTGAGCCCGTCGAACGGACTTTCTCTACCAGTTTTTCCGTGAGGACGCCTGTGCCTGGACCTATCTCAATAACGGTATCATCTTTATCTAACTCGGCGGCTTTGACTATTTTGTCCAACACACCCGGGTTTATAAGAAAGTTCTGGCCCAGGGATTTTTTGGCTCTAAACATAGTAAATCACCTGTGGATAAACGACTTGCGAAGTCGTTTATCCACAGGTTAGTAATAAATTTTCTCGTCGTCGTCAAAATCAACTCCGCTTGTTTCAAACGACGCAAGGTGCGCCGGTATCTCCCCTAAAAACCTAGATGGAAGATTCATTTCGGTGGAGCCGAATATGTTTCGGTACTTGGTAAAAGTTAGGATTAATTTTTCTTTGGCCCTTGTCATCGCCACATAACAAAGCCGTCTCTCCTCTTCCAGTTCGTTGGGATAAAAAAGCGTTTTTGAGTGGGGAAACAAACCTTCCTCAAGGCCGATGATAAATACGACAGGGAACTCGAGTCCTTTTGACGCATGCGCCGTCATCAATGTGACTTTGTTGTCGGAGGTCTTAACTTTGTCCAGGTCTTGAAGCAGGGCTATTTCTTCCAGTAGTTTTGATACTCCCTCCGAGCATGTTTCGGCCTTGTTGTACTTGCCCGCCACGACTACGAGTTCTTTCAGGTTTTCTATCCGTTCCTCGGCTTCTTCTTTTGACTTAGAACCGGGCCCTTTCAAATATTCTTCGTAACCGATAACTCTGATTATATATTTGACGAACGCGCTCGGTTTAAGTTTATCCGAGTTTTCTATAATACCGCCCAATAAAGACGAAAACGCCTTTACGGCTACGGTTTGTCTGGGTTGGCCGCTCTCATACGACGCGACGGCTTTGATGCCGTTCAATATGTTGTCGGAGTTCTCTTTTAGTATTTTCTCAACGACGCCTTTACTGATCCCCCGAGGAGGCGTGTTGCACATTCTTTCAAAACTAAGAAGATCAGAAGGATTAACCCAAAACTTAAGATACGCGAGAATGTCTTTTACCTCCCTTCTCTCATAGAATTTTGTTCCACCGACTATGTGATACGGTAACCCCGCCATTATCAGCGCTTCTTCGACCGCGCGGGACTGGTAGTGAGCGCGATACAGGACCACGATATCATTTGGTCTCCGTCCTTTTTTGATCATATCTCTAATCGTGGACACAAGAAAGTTCGCTTCTTGCCGCTCGTTCAGAAGTTCTTTGGCTAGTATTTTCTCCCCTTCTTCGTTGTCGGTCCAGAGTTCTTTGGGCATCTGATTCTTGTTATTGGCTATCAGGTGGCTGGCGGCGGTGATGATGCTTTTGGTTGAACGGTAATTCTGTTCAAGCATTACTATCTTCGCGCCCGGGTAGTCCTTCTGGAAGTTGAGGATGTTTCGGATGTCGGCTCTGCGGAATTGGTAAATACTCTGCGCGTCATCGCCTATACAGAATAAATTTTTGTTGGTTTTGGCCAGAAGGGATATAAATTCATACTGGTCTCGGCTTGTGTCTTGGTACTCGTCAACGAGTATGTATTTCCAGAGGTTCTGATATTTTTTGAGTGTTTCCGGATTTTGTCGGAAGACCTTTACGCAAAGAACGATGAGGTCGTCAAAATCAACGGCGTTGAGCCGCTCTAACTCTTCTTGGTAGCGTTTATAGATACTGCCGACTATTTTTTCAAAAAATTCTTCCGAAGGCGCGTTTTTTGGTTCAACGAATTCAGTTTTAAGGCGCGATATTCTGGAGAGCATGGCGTTGGGATTGGTTTTCTTGCTGTCCAACTCCAATTCGGCGATTATTCTTTTGACCAAACTCACTTGGTCATCAGCGTCAAAAATAGTGAAGTTGCTTCCGTAATCGAGATGATGGATCTCTCGTCTTAAAATTTTTAATCCTACGGAATGGAATGTCCCAATTAAAGGACCCGCCGTTGAGGTTAAACCTCTACTGTGTTGAGTGTGTTGAGGTTTAACCTCAACAACCTCCTCAAGTAGGCGGGAGACACGTTCTCGCATTTCTCCGGCCGCTTTATTCGTGAAAGTAAGGCACAAGATGTTTTCTGGCTTTATTCCCGTTGAAATTAAATAAGCGACTCTGTGAGTAAGACACTTGGTCTTTCCCGAACCCGGACCGGAGATAACCAAAACCGGGCCGTCAATTATTTTGACGGCCTCGGCTTGCTTGTCGTTCAAATCAGCGAATATTTTTTCCACTGTGGACCCGGCGGTAATCGAAACCGCGTCCCGGCAACTTGCCCCGTTAGACATCATTGTGGACCTAGGCAGAATCGAACTGCCGTCTCGACAATGCGAATGTCGCGTCATGCCACTAGACCATAGGCCCTTTTGGCCCATGACTAACGGGGTGAAAATGCCGTATATTGCCACTATACGACGGGCCCTATTCTACTTTGTCGGGACGCCGCGAATCGAACGCGGTCTACCACTACCCGAAAGTGGCGTACTACCGGCATACTCCGTCCCGAATTTATTTTTTCCCAGTACTTCCAAAACCGCCTCTAGACATAATATTTTTTCATTCTCCTCTCTTCCCCTTTTTTCTGGGCTTCTCCGATCTTCTTTAGCGATTTCTTTAACTCTTCCGGCGATTTTTTATCCAACTCGCGGCTTCTTTTCTTCAAATATTGTGCAGTATTTTTTGCGGGATCGTCCAACACTTCAGCAAGGAGGCAGTTTAATATAAGACCGACTTTTGGTCCAGGTTGAATGCCTAACTCTTTCATTAGTTCATTACCGTCTATCTTTAGCATCTTGACTGATATCGGGTCATGTGACACCTTGTCTATTATATATTTCAAGTGGCGTAGTTTGTATGGTACCGCTTTCGGTCTTCCCGAGCCGATTCTGTCCGCCTCTCTTACTTTAATAAGGTCTTCTATGTTTTTCGATCCCACGTTAACCATAAGACGTCTGACCGACGACTCGGTTACTTCCCCGACGTTGTAGAAAAACATATGATAGCGGACTAATTTTACCACTTGTTCCGTGATATCTTTGGAAAATTTCAGTCGCTTCATAATTTGGGCAACCATTTTAGCGCCGATTACCTCGTGACCGTAAAAAGTTGAACGTAGTCCTTCGCCTCTCTTTGAGCGCGGCTTTCCTATATCGTGGAACAAAGACGCAAGACGAACAGACAGAGAGTAATTTTTGTCGGATGCGTATTTAAGCGACTTGGTCAGGTGTTCCCAAACGGAGTAAATATGGTGCAGGTTTTGACTGACACCAATCCCCTCGCGCAGTTCCGGAACCATATATTTCAAAAGGCCAGTTTCTTCAAGCAGCAAAATTCCCTCATAAGCACTATCGGACTCGATGATCTTTACGAATTCGTCTCTTATTCTTTCTTTTGAGATGGCACGAAGCCATTCAGAGTTTTCTTTGACAGCGGTTAGTGTTTCTTTTTCTATTTCAAAACCAAGAACCGCGGAAAACCGGACGGCTCTCAAGAGCCGGAGAGCGTCTTCACCAAACCTTTCTTTAGGGTTACCGACGGTCCTGATAACTTTTTTATTCAGGTCTTTCTGCCCGTCAAAGAGGTCAATAATTTCGTAGGTTGTAGGTTGTAGGTTGTAGGTTGTAGGTTTCAACGCTAACGCGTTGACCGTAAAGTCTCTGCGGGACAAGTCGTCTTCAAGTTTGTCGGCAAATCTGACTTCGTCAGGGTGTCTTTTGTCGGTGTATTTGCCTTCAATTCGATAGGGCGTTACTTCTATTAGCGCCAAGGTCGGGTCGTTAGACCCCGTCTTAACCGCAACTGTTCCAAAACTATTTTCATAAACAGTGTCCGAAAACAACCCTTGTATCTCTTCCGGTTTTGCGTTGGTGGTGATGTCCCAGTCAGTCGGCTCCTTTTCCAACAACAAATCACGCACGCACCCGCCCACGACATAGGCCTCATAACCGGCCTTGGATAATTTTGCTAAAATATTTTTAACTTCTTGCGGTAGTTGCATTTTGATAGTACCCCCGAGAGGAATCGAACCTCCATCTTCTCGTTAGGAGTGAGGAGCTCTGATCCATTGAGCTACGGGGGCAATTTACCTTGAAATTCTATCACTCATTAGCATTTTTTTCAACCGTTGACACGCAACTTTTACTGTAATAATATGTATTACATGAGACAAATAATAAATATATCATTGCCGGAACAAATGGCGAAGAAGGTCGAAAGAGAAGTTAAAAAGAATAAATTTGCTAGTACCAGTGAGTACTTTAGACACCTCATACGTTCCAGGGAATTAGCTGATGAACTATACAAAATGCGAGAGGAATTTCCTAAGGGGTGGAAAAAACTCCGTTCTTTGCGCGATTTACGTTAGAATTTATGGAATTATATTACTCACCCAAGTTTATTAAATCTTATAATAAACTGCCACAGAGAATAAAAATTCTAGCAGAAAAAAAAGAAAAGGTATTTATTAAGGAACCTTTTAACCGGGTGCTTGAAACTCATAAACTACACGGAGACTTTGCTGGATTCTGGACTTTTTCAGTAAACAGAATTTATAGAGTTGTTTTTGATTTACTTGGAGAAAATACTGTAAGATTTTACGATATTGGTACCCGCGATATTTATAAATAATGGGCCTGTAGCTCAATTGGTAGAGCGCGCGAATGGCATTCGCGAGGTAAGGGGATCGTAGCCCCTCAGGTCCACAATTCAAAACCTCCCGTATGGGAGGTTTTGAATTAGAGGGCGTTGAGTTCTTTCAAAGTTTTTTCATATAGTTGTACGGCGCGCTTGGCTTCGCCGTATCGAAGGAAGTAATTGGGGTCGTGGGTAAGGCGGTTGCGTATCTTGTGCGCTTCCCACAATCCATCCAACGTGACTACCTGGCTCTTGTCCATATTCTTTAGGCGTTCGCCCATTGTGTCTCCGGGATAACCGCTGGATTTCAAAACATAATCAACCAAACTGTCCGCTTCAATAACGGCGAACTTCCACTCGGCTTCTTTTGTTGAGTTCAGATGTCTTTGAATTTCATCCCACCTTGAGCCGAGAGGACTTTCTTTCGCCGCTTCCGGAGGAACAATTGTTTTTAGCAGATTGGCTCTTATTCTGAGAAATCTGTCGGTCTTCACAAAATTTATAATGAACATTAAAAATAAAACCACAGACACAGAACCGCCGAGTATCTTTAATGCATTGAAGGTGACGATCGTCGCAGGACCGGAAAAATACCCGAAGAGCAGATCTAAGTCCAAAGAGCCGATGTGGAATTCTGAGATGTTATATATTGATGCCAGGGCGTTTAATACAGTGTCGTCTATATTAGAGTATTGCGGATTACGTATTGCGCATCAACTACTTTTATTAATTCGAAATTCGTAATGCGAAATTTATAAATGTTTTTCTAACTGATACGCTGCTTTCAAAAGAGTTTCTTCATCAAACGACTTGCCTATTATTTGGAAACCAACCGGCAGATTGCTGCTCTCCCCATTTCCGCAGGGAATTGATATTCCCGGCAAACCGGCAAGGTTGACTGGAACAGTATAAACATCTTCAAGATATAGAGCAAGAGGGTCAGATGACTTCTCCCCTATTTTGAAGGCCGTTGTGGGCGTGGTGGGCCCGACTATCAGATCAACTTTTTTGAACGCTTCGTCAAAATCCTTTTTGATAAGCATTCTGATCTTTTGCGCCTTGGCATAGTAAGCGTCATAATATCCGGCAGACAAAGCATACGAGCCTATCATAATGCGTCGTTTTGGTTCTGACCCTAAGCCTTCTGAGCGCGACTCAAGATAAGTGTCAAGTAACGTCTCAGCGTTTTTTGAAGAGTAACCGTAGCGAATTCCATCAAAACGGGCAAGGTTGGCGGATGCTTCGCTTGGCACCAAAATATAATAAGCGGCAAGCGCATATTCAAAGTTGGGCAGTGTTATCTCTTCAGTTTTACAGCCGAGACCTTTAAGTTTTGATATTGTCGATCTTACGTTTTCGGATACCTCGGCGCTTAAGCCATCACGGAAAAACTCTTTCGGAACCCCTATCCTAATGCCCTTTATGTCTTTGTCTAAATTTTTAGTAAAGTCAGGAACGTTGTCCTTAGAAGTTGTAGGGTCAAAATTATCATGTCCGCAGATTGTATTTAAAACCAAAGCGGCATCTTCCACGGTCTTGGTTAGCGGTCCGATCTGGTCAAAAGATGAAGCTAGAGCTATTAAGCCGTGCCTTGATACGCGGCCGTAAGTTGGTTTTAACCCCACAATTCCGCACATAGCCGCCGGGTATCGGATGGAGCCGCCCGTGTCTGAACCGAGAGCAAAAACGCATAAATCCGCCGCAACGGCGGCCGCCGACCCGCCCGATGAACCGCCCGGAATTCTAGATGTGTCCAGAGGATTTTTCGTAGGTCCGAAAGCGGAGTTTTCTGTTGTTGTGCCCATGGCGAATTCGTCCAAATTTGTTTTGCCGAGAAACTGTACGCCGGCGAGTCTTAATTTTTTAATAACAGTCGCGTCGTATGCGGAAATGTAGTTTTTGAGTATTTTAGAACCGGCCGTGCAAACGGTGCCGTCGATAAGGATGTTATCTTTGATAGCAATCGGGACGCCATTTAGCGGATTACGCATTGCGGATTGCGTATTATTTTTTCCGTAATTCGTAATTCGTAATTCGTAATTCTTGAATACCGACAAATAAGCGTTTAACTTTTTATTTTCTTTCCCTATCTTTTTCTGGTAGTGTTTGAAAATTTCTTCAGCCGAAAAATAGCCTTTTTTTAAACCCTCTTGAATGTCGAGAATTGTGTAGTTTTTTGAATTTTTAGTTTTAGACATCGAAATCTATTTAGAAATTAGGACTTCCGCAAGACCGACCTCACCTTAACAAATCGGTCTTGTCGACTTGGTGCTTGGTCAATGAGGTTTTTATTTAACTTTTCATCCATCTCGAAATCCTTACGGTGTTCGTTAGGTCTTAAGGCGTTGATTATCCCCGTTGTTTGGTATATGGGTTCAATATTTTCCGTGTCCAACTCATTCAACTTTTTAACAAAATCCAAAATTGAGGACAACTCATTTTTGAACTTATCTTTTTCTTTGTCGGTCAGCTTGATTCGAGCCAGTTGAGCTATATGATCTACTTCTTTTTCAGTAAGCATAAAAATAAAATGGAGTGGGCGGGCGGGAGTTTCAGCCCGCCGAAAGCAGGATTTGCGATCCTACGCTTTTTCTCAGCCACGCCCACGATTAAAAATTACCACAAAACAGCCCGTCAGACACTATTGACAAAGTAAATAGCGGTGTAATACAAAGAAACCGCTACGCTGGAGTCAGAGTCGTCTAAAAATTAAGACCTTAGGGCATTTTTTATTTCAACATTGCGATGAATTCCTTTTCTGTAAGAATATTTATTTTTAACCGTTTCGCTTTTTCGTATTTTGAGCCGGGCTCTGCTCCGACTACGACGTGGTCGGTTTCCTTTGATACAGACGAAGAAACATCCCCACCCAGTTTTCTAATCCGGTCTTTGGCCTCGTCTCTACCGAGTGTTTCAAGTGTGCCGGTCAGCACGAATATCTTTCCGGCCAGTTTTTCGGATTTTGCCGACACCCTTTCAATTAAAATTTCAATCCCAGCTTTCTCAAATTTTTTCAGCAGATTTTTATTGTATGAACGCTGGAACCAATCAAAGATACTTTGAGCAACAATGGGACCTATGTTTGGCACGCTTGTCAGCTCTTCAAGAGTTGCTTTTCCTATATTTTCCAATTTTTTCCAGCCAGAGGCTGGTCCGCCTTTCGAAGAGAACTTTTTAGCCAGCACGAACGCCGTTTCTTCACCGACGTGGTTAATGCCAAGAGAGTACACAAATTTATCCAATGGAACTTGTTTTTTGTCTTTGATGGCATTTAGGGCGTTCTCGGCCGACTTTTCCGCAAACCTTTCTAAATTGAGCAGGTCTTCTTTTTTGAGAGTGAAAAGGTCTGCGGCGTCGTGTATTAAGGCCGTATCCATCAACTGGTCGATTATTTTAGGCCCGATGCCGTCAATGTCAAGGGCCTTTTTAGAGATAAAATGATATAGCGCCTCTCTTCTTATGGCCGGGCAGAACTTGTTGACGCATTTATAAGCGACCTCGCCCTGAGCTTGTCGAACGGGCTGGCCACATACGGGACATTTTTTCGGCATATGGAACTCCTTTTCTTTTCCGATTCGGAGCTCCTTAAGAACTTTTTTCACATCCGGTATGACATCGCCGGCACGGCCGACTATAACCGTATCCCCTATTTTGACCCCTAATCGCCTTATCTCATCCAGATTGTGAAGGGTTGCGCGGGAAACGGTTGTTCCTCCGATACTCACGGGTTTTAATTTTGCGACAGGGGTAAGTATGCCGGTTCTTCCAACCTGGACGATGATATCTTCAACTACCGTTTCTGATTCTTTTGGAGAGAATTTATATGCGATCGCTCCTCTCGGGGCTTTGCCGACGACTCCTGTTCGCTGGAACGATCTTTCGTCGTTGAGTATGACGACTACGCCGTCTATCTCATAGTTCAACTTGTCGCGATTCTTTTCCCAATAGTCCCTAAACCGTTGAACTTCGTCCAGATCCTCGGCGAATTTGTTATACGGGTTTGTTTTGAATCCCAGCGATTTTAATATCTGATGCTCTTCCCTGTGGGTTTTCTGGCCAAGGTCTGTGATGAGAGAGTAAGCGAACGAGTCCATGTTGCGGGAAGCGGTAATCTTCGAGTCGAGCTGTCTGACAGAACCGGCGGCAAGGTTGCGAGGATTGGCGTATACTTTAAGACCGGCTTTTTCTTGTTCTTTATTTATTCTTTCAAAATCCTTTTTGGTTATAAACACCTCACCCCGCACAATAAGTTGAGCGGGAATCTTTAATCTCGAATCTCTAATCCCTAATTTCAGGGGAATAGCGTTTACTGTTTTTAAATTTTGAGTTACATTTTCGCCGATAAGGCCGTCGCCCCGAGTCGAGCCAATCTCTAAAAACCCCTTTCTGTATGTCAGCTCGATGGCTAACCCGTCAATCTTAAGCTCGCAATAATAGCCGCGTTTTTTCACTCCCGGAGATATCTTTTCGAAGCGCGCTTCCCACTCTTTCATATCTTTCTTATCAAAAGCATCGTTGAATGACAGCATGGGTTTGGGGTGCCGGACTTTGGCGAATTCTTTTATGGGTTTCCCGCCCACTCTTTGTGTCGGCGAGTCGGGGGTGACTAGTTCAGGAAATTGCTGTTCCAAGTCAAAAAGCTCCTTCTTCAAGGAGTCAAGCGCTTCGTCCGATATCTCCTGTTTGTCCAAGACATGGTAAAGATACCGGTGGTGGTTAACAACCTCCCTCAGTTTCTCTATTCTTTTCTCGGCTTCGGACTTGTTCATTCCGTACGAAGTAGCTGTGTTGCAGTTATACGCATGAGTTATACCTGCAAATCAAACCAGCAGATTAGTTATTACTTTGACCCCCGAACTCGTTAGGACTACTTCGTTCGGGATTCATAATGTCAAAGTTAAATATATCCAAAATAAAACACCCTGAAAAGGGCCGTTTTGCTCAGTTAATTTTATATTTCTGATATCTCAAAGGAACGGCTTACTCCACGGTAAGTGCCCACAGTGCGGTAGTTCAACGGTTCTGCCCCGGAGCAGACAGAAGGAATACCGTCACGGTATATTTCGTAGGTGGCGCCGTTGGCCATTACCGGCTGTGCCAATACCGGATCTTTTTCCCTGTTGTTGTATAAGCACCACTCCATAGCGCTGTCAGAGGCGTAAATAGCGCCGATTGAGTCAGCTGCCTCAGTTATTGATCTTATCCGAGGTATGAATATGCGCGTCAAAGTCAGAGTTATTGCAAGGATTGACGAAAGCATCAGTACCGTGAAAATTATAATTGAACCCCTATTCATAAAATTTCTAATATCTAATTTCTAATATCTAATAAAACTTCCAATGCCTCAACTTTTTTGAAATTTAACATTCGGTATTTTATTAGAAATTAGGAATTAGTAATTAGACATTTAGTTAAGTAGTTCTTCTCGCAGGTCTCTTGAAGAAACGGTCGTCTGTATGTCGAATTGAAGATCTTCAATATCACTGGCGGTTCGTATGGAAGCTACGATCGTTATTCTCGGCTGCTCGTCGTCAATGCCGGAACCTTTGACGCAGAAATTAAGCCGGAAGAAATTAATCTTGGATGAGGTGACCGGAAAGGTATTGCCGCCGACCGCCTTATTTATGATGCCGCCACTGACCCCATAAACGGTCGGACCGTTTATGGGGTGGTCAATTATCAAACTGGTCAAGGCGCAATTAAGATCATTCGGGCTTTGTATTTGGCTTACTCTTATTTCTCTCGCCATAGATTCTATGGCAAATAAGGCTTCCTCTTGAATTTTCTGGGCGCCGAAACCGCGTCTCTGTAATCTTAGAATGTCTATGAAATTGGTTGCCACTACGATAATAATAATTGAAAAAACAAAAGTTGCGGTGACGAGCTCCACAAGAGTAAATCCTTTCTGAGAGTTTAAAATTTTGAATTTGAATTTTTTAAACATTACTTCCAGTCAAATAAATGTGACTCAGCGGTTACGTTTCGATTTATGTTCCCTCTTTCCACCCAAGCGACTGAACTGACGAGGATCAACTCGCCGCTGTTAGGCTTAGATATGGCAACGGTTCTCCTGAATACCGTATTCGTCCCTGTCGAGTAGTTGTATACGCCGTTGTCCTTTTTTAAAACCGGGTCTGAGCCGACCGCCATAAGTCCTCCGCTGGCAGTGCTCCATTCCACTCGCCAGGTCCCGACAGGAAGATTATTATCAAACGCCGCTCCGTTAAGCCAGTTGGTGTCTCTGATATTTCTTACTACTTCCACTCCTTCTTGAGCCAAACTCGATGCCACAAGATTGTGCTCTATACGCGCAGCCACATTGAGCGACGATGTGGCTAATATGAAAACCGGTCCCATCGCTATAGTTACCAGTACAAGGGCCACCAATGTCTCAACCAACGTGAATCCTTTGTGCATTTTGTGCTTTTTAATTTATTCTATCCTTCCCGACGTAAATACATTGACCGTCTTACAGTCCTGCGGACAGGTACCGCCGACCTTGCCCATAGTTATAGATAGGCTGTAATTCGGTTCATTGTGAACAGCGCCCCCGGAGTCGATTATATATGTTCTGGGGTCAGGCGGTTCAAAATATATGGCTCGAAAAACGGTTTTAAGCTCCACCTTCTGATTAGAAAAATTAACCACTTCAATGTTAGCGTCGTTGTCCGGCCCGCCGGTAGGATCATAGTCTTTGTTTCGCGCCGAGCAATTAAGAGTACTTGCGTTCTCTCCCGTGTATATGGCATATGATTGGTTGCTTATATATCTGACCCCATATCCGCATCTGATAGAGTTATTGAAACGCACGCTTGAAGCGGCTTTGGTTTGAGCTATGCGGACTCTCGAAATGAAAGTGCTCAGTTCCTCGTCCAAATTTATTCTGAGCCGGGAGAAATTGAGCAAGAAGAAAGTGGTTATAAAGCCGGTTATCGCAGCTACTATCAGCACCTCAAGCAATGTAAAACCCTTGTTCATAAGATATCTAATCTCTAAATAATCTCAAACATCAAAACTTTTAAAACTTTTGGTATTTGGATTTGTTTAGAAATCGGGATTTAAAGTTTAGGGCTTATTCCAGTTTGACGGTTATCGTGTCTCCCGGATTAACGAAAGTCCTATTGAGATCTTTTGTGTTGAGTTTTTCCCCGTTGATATGGAAAGAAAAATTCTTATCCCCAACGGCAATGTGGTCGTTAATCCCCGCTACGGCAGTATCGTTGTTAATGTCAACGGTGTATAAGAGCTTTATCTGTCCGGCGGTGACGGACGCATTCAGGGCGTCCAAAATGGTCATCTTTTCAACAACTTCTCCTTCAAACATCCTCTTCATGTTCTCAAAATCAAGCATCAGAGATGCTGCCTGTCCTCGGCTCTTGTCAACCGAAGAGGACTCTATTTTGAAGAATCTCTCAAAAAACAATACCCCGATTGCGACCACGACCACAAAAATTATCTGAGCGATCAGCGTTTCGTTAATAGAAGTATCTTGAGATTTTTTGTAATTCATTGCCGAAGATTAAAAAAATTATTGTTGCTACCGATAGGAACGAACCAAAAGGGACCTTCGTTTTCATAGTAACTTTCTTTAAAATAAGAAGTACTGTTGAAAATATAGTAGCGAGCCATACGGATGATATCACGACGATATAGCTTGCCGGGTATCCCAACAAAAGACCTATCAGGAAGATCAACTTTATATCTCCCAGGCCTATCCACTTACCTTTTGATACTAAGAACAGTATACCAAAGAACGAAGTTAATCCAAGAGCAGAAACCAACAGGTAGAAAAAGTCAGTGCTACCGTTCATTATTTTTAAACCTATCACGATTATTATCAGCAATGCCAATATCCCATCCGGTATTATAAGATAGCGGATATCAATAAAGACGATAAGCACAAAAAGCAGAATAATGAAGGCATCCAAGGCTGTTAAATAAGACGGGAGAGGCGTTTTTAAAAACAATAACAACAATACGGCCGCGGTGGAGATTTCCACTATCGGATACATCAGCGATATTTTTGCCCCACATTTCCTGCACCCGGCTTTAAGGAAAAAATAACTCATGATCGGTACCAGATCGAACCACTTGATGACCGATTTACAGCTAACGCATTTTGATCTGCCTGACAGCGGCTTCCAGAAGCCTTGTTTCTGGAAAGCCGGAAACCTGAAAATGACAACGTTAAAAAAACTGCCCAAGGCCAAACCCACGAGGACTATTAAAATGTAGTAGTATGTTTCCATAACCTAATCCTATTTTATTTACTCGTTATAATCAAAATCTCTCCGACTATAGTCGGAGAGATTTTGATTTAGTTATCTACTCACTACTTACTACTCACTAGTTTACTGTGATTGTCCCGTGTCGTATACACAGTCGTCGGCTGTCGTTGCAGTACAAGCTTCAGTAGCTGCGGGTGATGCATTAAGTGCTTGTCCGCTCCACCCGGTAGAGTTAATGTCAGAGTCAGAAAGCAATGCTCCTCTGGCGCTCTGTTCCAATTCTGTATACAGATGAAATCTAACGACGGGGGCGGCGACAGGATCGTGCGCATATCCATAACGGTACACCGCTGTGCCCAGCGGATCTGCCGGTAAAAGTGTAAGATACTTGGGAACTAATAAGGTGCCAAGGCCGAGAAAGTTTGTACTGATAGGATAGGAAGCATTATCGTCAAAATAAAGTTCAAGCGCCGTACGTGTTTGGTTAATATCAGCTATGCGCTTGGCGTCTCTTGCGCGTTGCCTGGCCACACCCAGTTGTAACAATAACAAGGTGGCTAAAATACCGATGATGGCTATGACCACCAACAGCTCGACCAGTGTGAAACCCTTCGATGAACTCAGGGCGAGTTCTTTTTGGTTTTTATTTTTCATACTTCTCATTATATTCCTGTTGTTTTAACGACACAAGTTGAGATATCCACAATCCGCGATCGTTACGCTACTCTATCCCAACCAGGTTATATATGGGCAGCAGTATGCTTGATACCAATATCGCAACGCCAAATCCGAGTATGAGGACAAGTATCGGCTCTATCAGCTGAGATATGCTGTCAATGGTAGTGTCTGACTCCGATTTGTAGAATTTTGATAGGTGTTCCAGCATAAAGTCCAGCTTTCCCGTCTTTTCTCCTATGGCCACCATTGACGAGAATAATGGCGGTATCTCCCCGTATTTTACCAGCACCTCTGATATCGTTCCTCCTCCTCGGACGTTATCTTCGGCGGCCAGCATTATTTTCCTGTAATTCTCGTTGCCGACAAGGTCCGATGTTATCTTTATAGCATCCAATATCGGTATCCCCGATTTTATCAGGGTAGACAAACTCTCGGCAATGCGGGCGAGGTAAAGGTTTCTTACCACTACTCCCAGTGACGGGAATTTAATTTTTACATTATCAAGCCACGCTTTTCCTGCCGACGTTCGGACATATGCCCATCCGGAATATATCAGTATCAACAGGCCCAGTACCAGAAAATAAAGATACTTGTTTACAAACCCTGTGACCCAGATAAGTATTCTGGTTGTAAAAGGCAAATCTTCAACACCCGCCTCTTCAAAAATAGATAAAAGTTGCGGTAAAACATATATGACCATTATGAACGTAACAACAACAAGAGCAAATACAACAAAAGCCGGATACGCAAGCGCCCCCCGTATCTTGGAGGTAATGGTCCGGCTCCTTTCAAGATAGGTAGCCAGATAAAGCAGGGACTCGTGAAGTTTACCCGAGACCTCGCCTGATTGGACAAGCTTTATGTAGAAAGACGAGAACAGATTCGGATACTTTGAAAGGGCATTGGATAATGATGACCCCGCTTCTACCGCTTCGGACACCTTGTTGACGATATTTCTAAACATCGGCTTTTCTATCTGTTTTGCCAGAGTTCTTAGGCCTTCGCTTATCGGCATGTCAGCATCTACCAGAGTAGACAGTTGTCTCGTGAACACGACGACATCTTTTACGTTCGGTCTGGACAATATCTGGCCCACGTCGGCCGTAAAAAAGCCTTTTCTTAAAGGCGTCATTGATAATATGACATATCCTTTGCTGTGGAGTATATCAACAGCCACGACCTCGTCAGGCGCATCTATCATTCCTTCCAGAATCTCTCCAAGCTGATCCTTTGCTTTATAACTAAATTCCATAAGTACCTATTAAAGCCGGTTTTTTAACTCTGCCGGGTTAGATGAATAAAACGCTGCTCTTTCCAGTGAAATTTCTTTTCTTCTGACCAGATCAGCCAGGGATCTGTCCAGCGGTATCATACCGATATCTTGGCTGGTCTCTATCACAAGGTCCAATTGTCTCGGTCGATTGTCTCTGATCAGCGTTCTCACGGCTGTAGTGGCTATCATCACTTCTACTGCGGGCACCAACCCCCCTTTCACTCTTTGTATCAATCTTTGGGATATGATGCCCGAAATGGTGTTGGCCAACTGGACTCTTATTTGGGCTTGTTGGTTCGGAGGAAAACTATCTATGATACGCTCTATCGTTTGAGATGCGCTGTTGGTGTGCAAAGAAGCAAAGACAAGGTGACCGGTCTCGGCGGCGGTAACAGCCGCGCTCATTGTCTCATAGTCCCTCATCTCTCCCACCAACATTACGTTTATGTTCTGTCTGAATGCAGAACGGATCGCTTTGTGAAAAGAGAAAGTATCCTGATATATCTCACGCTGGTCTATTATGCTTTTGTCTGGCGTGAATATGTATTCTATGGGGTCCTCTATCGTAACTATTTTTTCGGAGCGTTCTTTATTGATCAGTTCAACGATCGAGGCTAGCGTAGTTGATTTACCGTGGCCATTCGGACCGACTACTAGAACGAAACCCTGAGAAAGCCGGCTGAATATCTTGACTATTGGCGGAAGGTTCAGTTCTTCCGGGGTCTTTATTTCGTTCGGGATCAGACGCAAAGACGCCGCCATACCCCCCCGAGTGTGATAAGTATTTATCCTGAATCTGTATTTTCCGGCATACTCGTATGAGAAATCCAGCTCTTTTTCAGCCAAAAATCGGTCCCTTTTTTCCGGGCCGACCAGTTCCGCAACAAGCCCGCTTGATGTTTCCGGGTCCAGGATCTGCGTGCCGGCAACTTGAATGAGCCGTCCATCCAATCTCATCGTCGGATAGTGGCCCGGAGAAATATGGAGGTCTGACGCCCCGTTCTCAGCGGTCGCCAGCAGCAGTTGTTCTAAATATTGTCTGTAATCCGCCAATTTATCGATTAAGCAACTTAGCAATTAAGCAATTCAACAGTTAGCTTGTTAAATTGTTAGCTTGTTAAATTGTAAAGTTGATTTACGCGCTCTCATTGGCCTGCGCTATTTCAAGCAGTTCTTCAAGCGAAACGACTCCTTTGAGCACTTTAATTATACCATCTTGGAACATCGTTATCATGCCTTGGCGTCTGGCTTCCTCTCTCATGGCGGCTTCTGATAGGGTTCCCAGTATTATTTCTTCCAATTCATCCGTCATCTCCATCATTTCAAATATGCCGATACGTCCTTTGTATGCTTTTCCGGCGCACGTTTTGCAGGGATTTTCTGTGTTGGGTTTATATATCACATATCCTTTGTCGGATAATAATTTTTCTTGGTATTCAGAGGGCATATCTTTGATCGCCCGGGTTATTATCGCCTCTTCTCCGATGTTTGCTTTTGTTTTGACTTTACAGTCATGGCAGAGACGGCGCAATAATCTCTGAGCGGCGGCTACGTTCAATGTGGGCGGTATCAGGTATTTTTCCACACCCATATCTACAAGTCGCGGCACTACTCCCATCGAATCGTTCGTGTGAAGGGTGGATAAGACGATGTGGCCGGTCAAAGCGGCTTGGGTGGCAAGTCCGGCAGTTTCTCTATCGCGGATCTCTCCGACCATTATCACATCGGGATCTTGCCTGAGGATGTGTCTCAATCCGCTGGCGAATGTATAACCTATCTCTTCGTGAATCTGCGATTGATTGACTCCGTCAACAAAGTATTCGATCGGATCCTCAAGAGTCACGATATTGATGTCCTCGGTGTTCATAACCCTTAACATGGCGGCAAGAGTTGTCGATTTTCCAGAACCTGTCGGACCGGTCATCAATATACTCCCGAACGGCTTTGCCATGGCTTGGTGGATAATATCGATGGACTTGCCTTCTAAGCCAAGATCGGTCAGGGTGATGTTACCGGAAAGGGGATCCAGGATACGCATTACCACCTTCTCGCCGTTCTTGGTGGGGAATGTGGAGACGCGAAAATCTATTTTCCTTTCACCCAATTTCGTAGCGAACCTGCCGTCTTGCGCCAGACGCGCCTCGTCTATTTTCAGGTCTGAAAGGATCTTTATGCGAGTGACGATGGCGGACTGGAGATTTTTGGGCAGGACCAAAGAGGTAATCAAAACGCCGTCTATTCTGAATCTTACCCTGACTCTGTCCTCGAACGGTTCAATGTGAATGTCCGAGGCCCTGGACTCAACGGCGTGCCTGATGACTATGGCGACGATGCGAGTAACCGGCGCTTCAGCGGTGAGTTCCTCAATTCCCGCTTTGATCGGGAGCTCTTTAACTTCTTTTTTCTCAAGTTCTTCGGCAAGCGACTCAAGAGCTTCCCCCACTTCCCCGGTAAGGGTCCTGTATTTCTTGACCACATTCGCGAAATCTTTGTGGCTGATTAGGTGTTTTTCGATATTCATTCCCACCCTGCTTGATATGAATTTCAGCGCTTCAAGGGCATTGATATCCTCGGGGTCAACAATTCCTACCTTCAGGACACCTTCCTCTTTGGCGAAGGGAACTATTTTATAGAATGTTACCGTGTCCTCGGAGATCTCCTTGAGAGCCTCTTTGTCTAAATCTATTTCTTCCAATCTAACTATCGGCAGTTGATATACCTTCGATTTAAAATCCATAAATTCGCCTTCGGACATAACCCCCTGGTCAACTATCATTTGTCCGAAATCTTTGTTTTGGGATCGAGCAAGTTCTTCAATAATTTTAATATCGTCTTCGGACACAAAGCCGGCTTTTATTATCTCTTCTACTAATGTTTGAGGAATCTTAATCATGCGAATTTTTCCTATGAGCGAAGCGAGTAACTAAAAAATTCAGCACCAGGCACTTTCTTGAATTTCTTTAGAAAGTGCCTGGTAAGCAACTGTTTCTGTGCTCGCTACGCTGCGCGCAGACATTTGTTTAGAACGGGGCGAAGATATCTCTCTTGCCGGTAACGCCGGGTTTGACAGGTGATTCGCCGAATACCCTTAATTCCTTGAATCTGCTGTCGTCGAGTATTAAGAAATTGATGGTAAGGTCTTTGAATTTTGCGAGATCGTCCTTTGCCGAAAGCGGCGGCGGGTCTATAGGAAGCTGGGTCGGTTGTATTGACTGAGAGTAGAACAAATAACCGATGGCAAACGCCACAACTACCATCAATATCATAACTGACCTATTTGTCGGTTGTCGGTCTGTCATAATTGTTATGGGCCAACTTTTAAATAATAAGTGTTTGTCTTGACTCTGAAATTCAAAACTATCTGTTGTCCCAGCGCTGGCGCCTGGCTTGCGCTTAACTCAGCCACATCTATCAATCGCAGGTTCTTTTCCATAAGTTCAAGAAATGTCGTCAGCGAAGGGTAATTGCCCACAAGTCCGAGTTCAATGAAAACGGTCTGAAATTCCTGTTGCTGGCCGCTGGGGCTGCTCATAATTATCTCTATCAGCTGCATTCCGGTTTGCTGTGTTATTGCTTCAATGGTGGAAACTATCTCGGCCGCGCTTTTTGTGTTTGGCACAACCGACGATATTTTGCTGACATCTGCCGACCTTTGCTGGTATTGTTTGTTCAGGTCTTCTATTTTCCTCAGGATTTCTGTTCTGGACGATAATATATCCTCTCTCTCCGCTATCGCGTCGTTGAGAAGAGATATTCTATCCCATGCCGGCATCCCAAATATCCAAAAGACGATCATGGCAAGACCGGTCAGACCGACTCCCAAATAATTTTTATTGGCCGGCGTCATTTGCTTTTAAGGAATTTACTTTTGTCGAATAGTATCTGCATGGTGAATTCGAGTCGCCCGTTGGTAAGGGCGCTGACCTTATTAAGATTGACGTCTCTTATCGATTCGTCGGAAATGAATGCGGCTATCTGCCGGGCAACGGTAGTGTAATTTGGCGCTGTTGCTTTGAAATCTATCTTATTGTCAGCCGCAACGGCCGTCATACTGTCAAATTGTATCTGGCCCTGAGTCAGTCCTTCCACCTTCGACAAGCCGACAGTCCAATAGTAGTGTTTGCTCAGAAAGTTGGAGAGTATTGAGATCTGTTTGTTGAAAACAAGTATGTTTTGTTCCGCTTGTTTATTCCTCTGTTGCTCGAGAGCGACTATACTAGCGTCTAAAGATACCAGCTTATTCTCAAGAGAGTTCTTGTAAAAATACAATCCGCCCGCCAAAACGGTTACTATTGCAAAAACAGCAACGCCAATGACCAGCGATCTGTTCTCTCCCGGAGTTGTTATCTCTATTTTCTTCCTTGTCTCGGGAAGAAGTTGTAATCCGCCTGTATCCGCCATTACTTAATTATATCTTTAAATTGAACCGGTTGTTATCAACAAAGACCCTTTTAACTAAATTTCTCTCATCGCAAGGCCCGTCGCCACGGCAAATGTGCTGGAAAGTTCCTGTATGACCGGAGACAAGGCCTGCGGATAGACAACCCGGGCGAGAGCGTTTCCAATATATACCTCCCGGCCGAGCTTCTGCTGAAAGTAGTTGGCAAAATTAGGCATATTGGTCAATCCGCCGACCAGAAGTACTTTAGATATTTTCTGGTTTTTTGCTTCTTCATAACTGGTTATCGTCTTTCTGGTCTCAAAGACCATCATATCAACTAATGACTTCATCGCACCGTTTATTGTGTTTTCATCCACCTCCTTTAAGCCCAATTTTTTCTTCAGTTCCTCTGCTTTTTCAAAACTGATATTAAGCGACCGAGCTATTGATTTGGTGATCTCAAATCCGCCGACCTCGTAATTGTGGCTTAATCTTTCGTATCCCCTGTTTAATATCACTATGGAGGCGCTTCTTCCCCCTATATTCACTATTGCCGTCGGACTTGGATCGTTTCCAAGCAAAGCCCTCGTTAGTGCCGAGTTCTCAAGCTCTAAGGCGCGGAGTTTGAGTCCTGCTCCCCGCATTATTCTCTGGTATCTTACCGTTTCATCCCTCGGTACCGCCGCAAGAAATACTTCCACAGTGGTCGGCTTAGTGGCGTCAACGGGTCCTGTCGGTATATCTATGATGGACCAGTCGAGAACAACTTCGTTAAGCGGAGCGGGTATGTACTTGTGCGCTTCGAACGGAAGCGCCTTGGCCAGGTCCTTCTCTGACAAGTAAGGTATTTCAATTACTGTTGCGAAAGTGGAAAAAGACGGTATGGAAGCAACTGCGTTGGTAGATTTGATCTTAGCCTTTTTAAGCACCTCCTTTATTCCCCAGATTATTTCTCCGTCGGGGAGCTTAAGGATGTTTTGAACCTGCTTTGACTCCGCCACAGGCGCGCCATCGGCGCCCTTGAATTCAAAAAGACCGTAGTTTTTTAGAACAAAACGGCCGCTCTCTTTTTCGAGTTCGATGATTTTGATGGCTGAAGTGCCGATATCTATCCCCAACTTTCCTTTTGACTTGAATAGACCGAATGGCATATACATTATTAGTATATCACACAAAATTCTTTCACTATGCCTAATTATCCCCAACAAGCGCTGAACTGGGTTCTGGATATCGTATTCCCCAAAATATGTTTGGGTTGCGGCAGGTTTACCCATTCGACAGGTTCGACAAGCTCACCGCAAGCAAGCTCAGGGCGGGCCAGCGATTTTGATTACGTGTGCAGGAAGTGTTTTGGAGAAATTGAACTAAAGAATTCGTTAGAATGCATCGGCTGTAAGAGGCAGACGCGTCTGGGTTTCACCTGCACTTTTTGCGATAAAGAAAATGAAGTAGATCAACTGATAATTACGGCGAATTTGTCGGACCAATTGGTAGAGAAAATGCTCAAGGCTTATAAGTATAAGTTTATACAAAGCATGGCCGCGCCGTTATCCATGTTGGTCAGAAGACGCGTCAAGAAACTATTGTCTAAGGGCTTCAGCTTGTTTGGAGACAACCCCCTTTTAATTCCGGTGCCCCTGCACAGAAGGCGCCTGAACGAAAGGGGCTTCAATCAGGCCGAGTTGCTGGCCAAAAATATGGCCGACACCTATCATGTGGTTTGCAACAATGATATTTTGGCGAGGGTTGCCAACCCTAAACATCAAGCCGAAATTAAGAAAAAGGAAGAACGTTTGGATAATGTAAAAAACAATTTTGCCGCTAATGTAAAAGATAATACGTTGGTGCGGGGCAAAACAATAATTTTAGTTGACGACATCTGTACTTCCGGCGCCACCCTCAACGAATGCGCGAGGGTTTTAAAGGAAAGCGGAGCGAAACGAGTTATTGGCTTTGTGATTGCGAGAGGAAAATTTAAATAATTTTCAATTTTCAATTTCTTAATTTTCAAAACAACTTTGCTTATGGCGCAAAATTGTGGTAAAATTTAGGGGATTTTAGGGTGGGTTCGGATAATGGTATTCCAGCAGATTGCTAATCTGCGACGGTCAAAAGCCGTCTGTGGGTTCGACTCCCACACCCACCGCCAATTGGAATTTTTTTAATTTCCCCGTATAATTTCTCCAAGCAGTTTTAAGCACAAAGGCTACGGGAATGAACGAGGATATGGTGAAACTTCTAGAAGCGATAAGGAACAGAAACTTGTCTATGTGTGAATTCAGACGCAACAGCAAAGTGCTGGCTGATTACTTGATAGACGAACTGTTAACCAAAATTCCTGCAACAAAATGGCCCAACATCATTCCGGTTCTTGTATTTCGGGCAAGCTTGGTCTTCTTGCACCCCATTTCTATGAAGCTGCCCAATTCCCCTATCGGTTTTGTGGGTTTAAGGCGCGACGAAAAAACAGCCATAGCTGAAAAATATTATAGCAACTTGCCAAGGTTCAATGAAAATTCCATTGTTGTGATACTTGACCCTATGCTTGGTACCGCCGGTACGCTTAGGCAGACCCACGAAGAAGCCGCAGAAAAATATGCGGCAGATACGGGAAAACAAATTGACAGGAACAATGTTTATTATGTTGGCTTTCTGGCTGCAGAGCCGGGATATCAAAAAGCTCTAAAACTTATACCGCCGGAAAACATTATTCTGTTAGCCGTTGATCCTGAGCTTGATGCAAACTTCTACATAGTCCCCGGCCTCGGCGATTTCGGCGACAGATATTTCGGAAATTAGAACTCCTTAAGTGGAGTTTTTTAATAGGCGAACTCCGCATAGAGCGTTAAACCCTTGAAAAAATTAAGTAAAAATGCTAAAATTGTCGCGTGCTATGGCAGATAATAAAACACAATCAGGCAGTGGTATGAGGCCCCCGGTGGTGGTGGTTTTGGGTCACGTTGACCACGGTAAGACGAAACTTTTGGATACGATACGAAAGACGAATATCGCAGAAGAAGAGTCGGGCGGCATCACCCAGCACATAGGCGCTTATCAGATATCGGTTAACGGCAAATCGATCACCTTTTTGGATACTCCGGGTCATGAGGCATTCACGGCTATAAGGTCTCGGGGAGCCAAAATAGCCGATATTGCCGTACTTGTTGTGGCAGCAGACGAGAGCGTCAAACCCCAGACCAAAGAAGCGATTAAGATAATTAAAAGCGGTAATATACCTCTTGTCGTGGCTATCAATAAAATAGACAAAGCGGGCGCCAATGCGCAGAAGGTGAAACAGGACCTTGCCACGGAGGACGTTCTTGTTGAAGAGTGGGGTGGGAAAGTTCCGGCAGTTGAGATATCAGCCAAGGCGGGCAAGAACATTTCCGAGCTGTTGGATATGATATTGCTTGTAGCCGAGCTGGAAGAACTTGAGGAAGATCTTTCTAAACCGGCTGAAGGGGTGATAATAGAATCGCATTTGGACAAAAGAAAGGGCTACATTGTAACGGTTTTAGTCCGAAAGGGTGTTCTTTCTCTTGGCAGTTGGATCGTAACCGGAAAAATTATAGGCAAGACCAAGTCAATGGAAGATTTTTTGGGCAAGTCCATCGGTGAAGCCAAGCCTTCACAGCCGGTTACGCTGACCGGATGGAGTGAGGCGCCGGATACCGGAGCGCATTTTGTGGCCGCTTACTCAAAAACCGAGGCGAACGAAATCGCCGAAAGCAATAAAGGAGTGGACCTTGCTTCCCTGTTCTCATTTCTGTCCGAAACAGTTGATCCGGGGGGGAAGGTGTATAACCTAATATTAAAAACCGATGTCAGGAGTTCTCTTGAAGCGATCGACTCTTCTCTTGGGGCAATAAAGTCGGAGGGTATAAGATGTAACATTGTCGGCTACGATATAGGCGATATTTCGGAAAATGATGTCAAAACGGCCATTGCCACAAAAGCGGATATAATCGGGTTCAGAGTCGGTGCCGGGCAGTCGGTTGGATGGCTTGCCGAGAAAGAAGGGATCAAAGTACAGACGTTTGATGTGATATACGAACTGATAGAAACGATAAGAAAGAATATGGCTGGTCTACTTGAACCTGAAGTAAGTCGTATATTTCTAGGCCGGTTGAAAGTTTTAGCCGTATTCAAAAAGAGCGTGAAGTCCCAAATTTTCGGGGGCAAAGTAATATCCGGCAAAGCGGTTCGAGGCGCCATGGGAGAAGTGTCCCGTCCTTCGCTAAAAGCTTCGGAGGGTGATACTCGGGACAGTTCGATCGTTGCTGTGGGCAGAATGAGCCAGCTTCAGCATAACAAAGAGAATGTAAGCGAGGTCAAAGAAGGATTTGAAGCGGGTATTCGTCTGGACACTATTCCCAACCAACCATTCGCTGAAGTGTCCGTCGGTGATATGTTGGAGATATACGAAGAGGAGAAGACAGCCAGAATTCTGTAGAGTTCTCAATTTCTAAATCCTAATTTCTAATTTCTAAACAATGCCAAAGTTATAAATTTTAAATGGCGGCATAGCCAAGCAGTAAGGCATTCCTCTGCAAAAGGAATATACGCGAGTGCAATTCTCGCTGCCGCCTCAACCGGACGATATGGTTTAGGACAATGGCTTTATATGCTCGAGTGGCGGAATTGGTTTACGCGCATCACTTAAAATGATGTGGCCGCAAGGTCGTGTGGGTTCGACTCCCACCTCGAGCACCACGTTGGAAATGTCAAAGATTCAGATGTCGCCTCGCTTCGCTCGGCGACCAAATCGTACGGATTTTTCGGGGCAAAAAGAAATTCCCGATTCCGTAAAATATGGTTCGAGCCGATGTTTTTAAGAAATGTTGTCATTTCGGAAAGATTATTCTCCTTAATCAATTTCGCGGCTTGATTCAAGGATAAAACGAACTCACGAGCCGGTTCGAGCCAAGACTCACCTTTTTGCTCAAAGTCGGTGATTTTTTCGGTAAACGCAACTTTTTGTAAAATGAGCGTGTCTTTTTTGGCGGCGTATTCTTTTTGAGTAAGTGCGTCATCGAGATATGCGTCAAGCAACTTCTGAAGTTTTGTCTCCACTTGTAACAACTGTGCCTTGAGATTCACCACTTCACTCTGTGCTTGTTCCTTTGCTTGTGTTTCTTCTGTGTCCAACGCCGCCAAAACTTTCTGTGTGTCTTGGCTCGACAAAGAAACTTTTTGAAGGAAGTTTTTGACTTGTGCGACAAGCTGATTTTCGCCAAGATACTTTTCTTGGCAAGCGCCTCGTTTCTTCGTGCAACGATAGTAAGTGTAAATGCCGCCATTACCTTTGGCATATTGAGCAGTAATGGAGCAGCCACACGAAGCGCATTTCATGAGGCCAAGAAAAGCGAAGTTGTGTTTCCTGTCTGGTCTCACTTTACCGCGCTTCGCCATAACTTCCTGACATTTATCAAAAAGTTTCTTTGAGATTAACGGCTCGTGTGTTCCCTCAAAAATTTCCCCCTTGTATCGCATCAATCCAATGTAGAAAGGATTTTGGAGAATATGCTGAACATTGCTTAAAGATATTTTGTTTCCAGCGTTTGTGAGTAGTTTCCTTTTCTCACACCAATTTGCGAGAGAATTTAATGGGTATTTTCCGGTGGCATACATTTTAAAAACCCTTTTAACTTTAGGAGATTTGTCGCTATCAATATCAATGCCTCGCGTCTTTGGATTGTTTGTATATCCCACCGGAGCCCAACTTGGCCAGACACCATTTCGTATTTTCTGTCGCAACCCTCTTTTCACATTCTCTCGCAAATTGTCCACGAAATACTTACTCTGTCCAAAAGCAATGTTCAGCATAAACAATCCTTGCGGTGTTGGCTCAAACCAGAAGCAAGGAAATTTGAGGGAACGAATCAAGCCGCGATCTACAAAGTGGATTATCTTTCCGCCGTCCACACTATTTCTCGCCAATCTGTCGGGGTGCCAAGAAATGATGCCGTCTGCTTTTCCTCTCTCAATCAATGCCAACATTTCTGCGAATTTAATTCGCCCGGGTTCTTTTGCGGTTTTGGCCTCGCAAAGCGAGGCGACAATTTCAAGTTTTTCTTTGGCGGCAAATTCTTTGAGCTCAACAAGTTGAGCTTCAATCGAGAGAACTTGTCTGTCGTCCTCCTCGGTACTTTTTCTTGCGTAAATTATGTATTTCATAGTTTTGTTGGGTTTATGATTAAAATTTTTCTTTTCTTCTTCTAACGGAATCGGGAATTTCTTTTTGCCCCGAAAACTCCATACGATTTGGTGGCCGAGCCCCGCCACGGGCGGGGCGAGGCATTGACTTTTCCAACGTGGTGCAGAATACTTGAATTAGTCCGAACCGCTTTCGCCGCCTACGGCGGCGAGGAAGTCCCCCCGCGAGAATCCGGAAAGGCGGCGGAGCCGCACGAATCAAAACCGCAAAAGAACCCGTTAAAAACATCGGCTCGAACCATATTTTGTAGAAGCAGAAAAGAAAAATTTTAATCATTTGATTTAGGAATGGGAAATGGCCTGAATTGGCTGTTTTTTGTTTGACTTGCGTAGCCTTGACTTTTATGGTCTGAAATGCTATCCTTGAGTGAAATCTAGGTATCGTGCCTAGATGGAATCAAACAGTTCCTTGAAAGGAGGACAGACAATGTTCGCATTGAGAAAGAAGCAGGTCGATCAGGTGGCGCTGGCCGAGGTGACGGAACTGGAGCGGATGGCCGCCATTCCGTTCCCTGCGGCTCGCATTCCTCTCCGGCTCGTCGAACCCCAGAAACAGCATTCCTACGAGGAAGTCGCGCAGTCGCTCGGCTTCTATCCAGCGGAGCTGACTCGTGCCCAGCTTCTCGAGTTCTTCGAGGACGAGAGCATCAAGCTCTACGACTACGCACAAGTGTGTGCGTGGATGACCAAGAAGAAAGTCGAGGCCAAAGCCGAGAACTGGTGCTGGCGCGCCCTTCGCGAGAAGGACATCATCACCGGCTATCGCTGGGGGAGCGACCGTCAGACGGGCAAGTGGAGCGACGGCTTCTACAGCTCAACCGACAAGAGCTGGCAGTGCCGTCCGTACGAGCGTCTGGTTCCCATGCACGCCCTCGAGAAGGTCGCGAAGATCGAAGCGAGGTTCGGAGACCGCGTCAAGTTCCTCGTCTCCGACTACGCCGCCCCGGATGCGGACCCTTTCATCATGGTTCGTCCGGCGATGTGCGACTCGGGCACGCAAGCCGAGTACAATCTCATCTTCGATGTCTGGGACGAACCCGGCTTCGGTGTCTGAACCTCGGCAACACCAGTTGACCCGCCATCTCCTTTTGGAGCTCTGGCGGGTTTCTTTTTGAATTTGAAAGAACAAAGAATTTGCCGCCAAGGCTGAAATTCGTTAGAATTTCAGTACATCCGAATCCCGCCAAAGAAAAACTTGAAATTGTCAGCGGTGCGGCTCCGCCGCCTTTCCGAATTTTCGCGGGGGGACTTCCTCGCCGCCGTAGGCGGCGAAAGCGGTTCGGACTAATTCAAGTATTCTGAACCAATATCAAACTTAGGGTT
>Ga0209541_10000924_pt1 | contig 58613 bp, 53 predicted proteins | sample RifCSPlowO2_01_FD_184027 | JGI IMG/M metagenome (GOLD analysis project Ga0209541, IMG submission 184027) | Groundwater microbial communities from Rifle, Colorado - Rifle CSP2_plank lowO2_0.1 (SPAdes) (version 2) | ecosystem: Environmental > Aquatic > Deep subsurface > Groundwater | place... | reverse complement strand
CCTTTTATATAAGAAGAAAAAAACAAAAATCATTGCTTTGGGCGGAAGGGGACAGCTGGAAAACATTCCCGATTCTCCGCCGGTTTCGGAAATCATAAAAGACGAACTTGTTGAACTCGGCGTCAACACAGAAGATGTTTTTTGCGAGAAAAAATCAGGAAACACCTTCCGGCAACTGGTAGAGCTGGGAAAGATTGTGAATAAGGAGAAATTAAAGAAGGTTGTATTGATTACAAATGAATGGCATTTTCCGCGGGTTCGGGCGATGCTTGAATATAATCCGGTTTTGACAAAACAGTTTTTCGGTTGTAAAATCCTTTTCACGAATGCCGAATCAATTCTTCTGAAATATGATTCCGAAAAATGGCGTAAAGTAATTGAAGTAGCGCATGAAAGCGATGCCATGAAAAAGAGAATTGCGCGGGAATCGGCCGGAGTTAAACAAATAAAAGAAGGTACTTATAATTATGGAAATTAAAATCGGGAATCGTAAAATTGGGCAAGCACACCCCATTTTTGTCGTTGCCGAAATTTCGGCAAATCACCATCAAAAATATGAAGAAGCGGTTGAGTTGGTGAAAGCTGCGCATAATGCCGGGGCGGACGCGGTCAAATTGCAAACTTATACCCCGGACACAATTACGCTTAACTGCGATAAGGAGTGGTTTAGAGTTGGCGGAGAAAAAAATCCCGATGATTGGCAAAAAAAGACTCTCTACGAACTTTACCAAACCGCTTACACGCCCTGGGAATGGCAGCCGAAGCTGAAAAAACTGGCGGATGAATTGGGTCTATTACTTTTTTCAAGCCCGTTTGACGAAACGGCGGTTGATTTTCTTGAAAAAATAAATGTGCCGTGCTATAAAATCGCTTCTTACGAAGTAAATGACTTTCTCCTTTTGCGAAAAATAGCCCGGACCGGCAAGCCGGTAATCATCTCTTTGGGTTACGCTTCACTCAAAGACGCCGGTTTCGCTATTAAGACTTTGCGTGATAATGGCGCGCGTGAAATCGCCGCCCTTCACTGCGTTACCGGTTATGAGACCGAGCCCGATTTGTCGGCAATGAATCTAACTACCATAAAAGACATATCGGAACGCTTTGGCGTCGTGCCCGGATTTTCCGACAATAACGCCGGCATTGAAGCGTCCCTGATTGCCGCGGCCGCGGGCGCCGCAGTCATTGAAAAGCACTTGATTTTAAATAGAAAAGACGGAGGGCCCGACGCCGGATTTTCTGTGGAGCCGGGTGAATTTAAAATAATGGTTGAAAAACTTAAGAAAGGCGAAATGCCGGAAGAATCAAAAATTAAAATCGGCCTTGGCCGGGTTCACTACGGTCCGGCAAGCGCCACCGAAGAACACAACAAACGTTTTCGCCGGTCGCTTTTCGTGGCCAAAGATATTAAAAAAGGCGAAAGGTTTAGCCCGGAAAATGTTCGTTCGGTCAGACCGGCGTTCGGTTTAGACACAAAACATTTTGACGAAGTGGTTGGCAGAGTGGCGTCAGCGGATATTGAATTCGGCACTCCGTTGAGTTGGGATTTAATAGAAAAAGAAGAGAATCATGAGGTTTAGAAAAGCGGCAAAAGAGGATTCGGATAACTTGTTTAACTGGAGAAACGACCCGGAAACAAGGGCGAATTCTTTGAATACCGCGGAAGTTTTGCGCGAAGAACACGAAGCGTGGCTGTCGCGTACTTTAAAAAACCCGAACCGTATTTTGTTTATTGCTGAAGAAAAGGGCGAGGCCGTCGGCACAATGAGAGCCGATAGACTGGAGGACGAGGATGGTTATGAACTTTCCTGGACAGTTGCGCCAGAGCATAGGGGCAAGGGAATTGGTAAAAAGATGCTGTTTCAGGCGATTAAAGAAGTGGATAGTTCGGTTTTGAAAGCGAAAATTAAAAAAGAAAACCTTGCTTCCATTAAAATAGCCGAAGCCGCGGGTTTTTTGTATGACGGAGAGAAGAATGGTGTTTCGGTCTGGGTGTTTCGCCAATAAGCAGCTCATCCCCAAAGATAATTCGTGTTATAGTTGGAAAATATGGCGCCGGATTATTCTAAAATAAAAAACATATTTTTAAATCCGCTTTTTATTATGGCGATCGGAACCCTGCTCCTTTCCATAGTATCTTTTTTCGATATCCCTATCGGTAACGACGAAGGCGGGTGGGGGTATATCGGAAGGGCGTGGGCGGACGGCCAGCTTCTTCCTTATTCGGGTATCGCGGATAATAAAACTCCGGGTATTTTTTATCTTAACTATTTATCGTACTCGTTATTCGGGACAAATATCTGGTTTCTTCGCCTTTTGGCTCTTATTTCCACGGTGCTTACGGCATTTTTAATTTATCTTATCGGGAAACGTATCGCTAATAGCCGAGTTGCCGTTTTTTCAATGGCGATATTTATTTTTCTCATGCCTCTTCCTGCAGTTGACGGCTCTTACGCCCAAACTGAAACATTCATGAACTTATTTGTCGCCGCCGCTTTTTATTTTTTGATTTCTTCCGAGGCGGGCAGTAAGCGCATGCTTGCTGTTTTTCTTTCGGGGCTTTGCTTGGGTATCGCTGTCGCGTTTCGTCAAAGCGCGGTAATAAGCATAATCCCGCTTCTCTTCACTCTTTCATTTCTGAAGCATTATGATTGGAAGCGCTTTTTTACCGGAGCCGGCGTCTTTTTCTTTGGCGCCATAACAGCCACGGCGCTTTCCATCCTCCCATATATTTTCAGTGGCGGACAGTTTACTGATTACCTTAACGGGGCGTGGCTTTTTTTCCTTAGAGGGGACGTTGGCGTCGTTACTGGCGGACTTATCCATCGGCTGTCTGGATTTGCCACCCGCTTTTTTGGTCCGGAGATATTTCTTCCGGCGAGCTCCGTTCTTATGTTATGCGTCTATTTTAGAAAAATGCGAAATTCCGGAATATATTTTGTGGTACCGCTTCTTGTCTGGGCGCTTTTTGACTTTTTTTCATATAATCTTGAGGGGACTTATTTTCCGCATCATTTGAAACTGCTCGCATTGTCGTGGTCTATTTCTTTCGGATTCGTCGCCGATTTTTTTCTAAGAAAATTTTTTGAGGAACGCGTGTTTTACGGCCCTTTTGTCGTGGCCGCGCTTTTTGTTTTCTATGTTTTTTTCCAGAATAGTTATTACGCTACCGCAAGGGCGTTTATGAAGGGTGCTAGCGGCCATGATTTTCGGGACATTGGAGCCGTGATTAAAAACATGACGAAGCGCGGAGATACGATCTACGCCTACGGGCTCCACACCGGTCCTATTTATTATTACTCATCTCGCAACAGTCCGAGCAGATACTTTGAAACACAGCAGCTTGCCATGCCCGGGGCGCTTGCCGAATTGCAAGCGAACCTTTTAGAGAAACAGCCGAAAATCATACTAACATCCCTTGGAGAAACGCCCCCGCCGTGGCTTCAAACATTCGTGGCGGAGCATTACACCGCGGAAGCTCCGCAGTACGGATACGCTATTTACAAAAACGCGCTTACGGAATAGAAGGTTCACCGGCCTTGACATAAAGAAGTCTGTTTTGTATTATATTGTGTGGAGGTTGGCATACCAAGCAATAGGAAAGTCGCGGTAATCTCACTACTCACAACAAAGAAAGGAGGTCTTTAAGTGGACAGCGTAATTTTCGAGTCGCTCCCTGGAGAGTTCACGTTCATAACCGGCGGAGGCACAAAAACGGCGATCAAGCTCTCGAGACCGTGGCAACCGCCACTACCCCTCGCGCCGGAAAAATGTCCATTTTGCACCAAGCCGCAGGAAGAGATTTTTATTCCGGGTATTCCTGCCGGCTGGCGGCTTCTTCCCAACATCTTTACCCCTCACCGACGCCACCGTCTCGTTATCCCCAGCACTTGCTGGGACGCCTGGAAACTCCAAACACTTGGCGGATCAGCGGCTATCCATAATGCACTTGAAGTCGCGCGTCTTGCAACCGCGGAAGATCAGGCGGAGATGGCTGTGTGCATTCATGTTGGTCAAAGCGCCGGTCAGAACCTTGGCCATGCTCACTGGCACATAATGGAGGTTAGAGTACGAAAGCCGTTCACATTCGGACATTTTTCTCCGGAGCTGCTGGTACGCCGGAGCGAAACTCTTGACATCTTCGCGATGGGAGCAAGAGCCGGCGAGTGCCTCATCGTTCCAAACGGAGAACCGCCGATTTTCAGCGCGGATACGGTCGCGAAACTTGCCGTAGAACTCGAGTGGATCATTAACCGCGGCAACAAGAAATTTCGCAGCACCGAGGGTTGGCCGCCGGAGTTTCTCGTTTCGGTTCGCATGTCGGCGGACGGACATTTCCGCTACGCGGACTATTGTCCTATCCTCGCAGTATGGGGCGCGCCCGAATATGTTTTCGCTCCGCTTGAAGGGGGGCCCGTTACGCTCACGTGGCCGCACGAGATAACCGCCGCATATCTTCGCGACTAGAGTATCAGCACATTTGCTCGTTTTTTTCCGCCAAGTCTTTACGACTTCCGGCGGGATTTTTTTACAATCATTTTGGTGTTGATTTCAACAAGTTTTTGTTGTATTTATTATTTATGAACGCAAAAGTTCTTATAACCGGAAATTTGGGGTATATCGGCTCTGTTTTGCTGAATGAAGTAAAAAAACAAAATACGGACCATCTTTGTATTGACAAAGAGCCCCAGGAAGGTCCGAGGGAGCTTTGTTTTAACTTGCGCGACGCCGAAAAAACTTTAAAAGCAATTAAGCAATTCAAACCCGATGTGCTGGTTCATGCCGGGTCGCATTCCGTATCAGTATATAAAGATAATTTCTACGACACGTTTTTGGAAGATTTTTGGAGTCTCGCCAATGTATTAAAGGCGATTGAAGATTTACCTGATTGCAGGTTGATTTATTTCAGCTCCTCGTATGTTTATAGCGGTTTGCCCAAAGAAATCAATGTTACGGAAGAAAACGCGTTAAAACCGCTTCATAATTTTGGCGTGGCCAAATCTTTTTTTGAACAGTTTATTTTAAGAAACCATGAAAATAGCGCGGTATTTCGCCTCTCTTCCGCTTTTGGGCCGGGCGAGGCCAAAAATCCCAACACCATTCTTCTTTTTATCAGAGAATGTCTGGAAAAAAATAAAATAGAAATCTGGGGTTCGGGCATCAGAAAATTGCAGTATGTATATAACAAGGACGTGATTAAGTATGTTTTTGAGGGATTTAATTTACCCCCCGGAATTTATAATCTGGGCGGGAACGAATATGTTTCCGTGGCTGAAGCGGGGCAGACGATCGCCGATTTTTTTAAGGCCAAGGTTGTCTTTTTGAAAGATAAGCCGGAAGGAGAAACCCTCCCCTTTTTGGAAAATAAAAAATTAAAAACGGTTTCGGGCAAGAATTTTTTTACCCCTTTTTCCTCGGCTCTTTCCGAATACTTAAGCGCCATTAAAAACCAATCATAGTTTTAAATTCATGAATGATTTTCAGGACAATAGCGAAGTTGTTTCTTCCTATCAATCTTATAAGGCCAGAGTGGGTAAAGAAAAAATTCCTTGCTACGAACCAAGTATAGGCGCGGAAGAATTGGCATTAGTAACGGATGTAATAAAAAGAAACTGGCTTTCGGAGGGCAAATACACGCGGGAATTTGAAAGTCAATTGGCGGCAATATGCCAAAGAAAGTACGCGGTTTGTTTTTCAAATGCCACCGCCGCGTTGATTTCGGGCATGAAAAGTTTGGGGATTAAGGAAGGTGATGAAGTTATTGTGCCAAGTTTTACTCATTCGGCAGACCCGAATTCCATAGCGGTGACGGGGGCCACGCCTGTTTTTGCCGATATAGACGAAGAGACATTGTGTTTGTCTGCGAAAACCATAGACGTGGTAAAAACTTCCAGAACAAAAGCTGTTTTGTTTGTTTCTGCTTACGGCAACATTGGAGACCTAAACGAAATAGAAAATTACACGAAGAAAAACAACCTTTTTTTTATTAACGACTGCGCGCCGGCTTTGTTCGGGACTTTTAAAGGAAAACCCATACCCGCTTACGGCGATTTTTCCGTTCTGTCTTTTTTCGCGGATAAAACAATTACAACCGGAGAGGGCGGGATGCTGCTCTCGGATAATTTGGAATTAATAAATGAGGCAAATATTTTTAAGCACGACGGCAGAAAAGAAAGAGGCGTAGACACAATAGAGCGCAAGGGATACAATTTCAGGATAACGGAATTGCAAAGCGCGGTTGGGGTGGCGCAGTTAAAAAAAGCGGACTTTTTTGTTAAGCGAAAAAAGGAAATTCTTAACATGTATAAAGAAAAACTGGCCGGAGTTTCGGATGCCAAGATGTTCGAGTTTAATCCGGAAGGGGATATTGTTCCGCACAGAATCGTGGTTTTTGTCCCAGAATCGGCCGATTTAATCAGCCACTTAAGTTCTTGCGGCATCGGCGCGCGAACAATGTTTATGCCCATGCATTCCCAGCCGGCTTATGGCGCACAGAAAGAATTTCTTTCAACTCAAAAAATATTTAGCAGAGGAGTTTGTTTACCTTCAGCACCCGCACTTTCCGAGCAAGATATCTCGTTTGTTTGCGACAGCGTTAAAGATTTTTACAAAAAAAAGAAAAAAAACCAATGAAAGTTCCCGCCACAAAACCATATTTTTCCGAAGACGACATAAATTTTATTACCGAGAAATTTAAGGATATTTTAAGAGGAAATTCATTTCTTTCCACGTATAAACACGTGGAAGAATTTGAGCATAAGTTCGCATCATACATAGGAACGAAATTTGCGGTTGGCTGCAACAGCGGAACATCGGCGTTAGAGCTTATTTGCCGCGCGATTGGCATAGAGGGCAAAGAAGTTATTTTGCCTTCAAACACGTTTATAGCGACCGCTAACGCGATTTTAAACGCGGGCGGTCGTCCCGTTTTTGCGGATTCCACCGATAATATGTGCATGGACGCCGAAGATGTCAGAAAAAAAATAACCGCCAAAACCGCCGCCGTTATTCATGTCCACATTGGCGGACTGGTGTCCAAAGACATACTGAAGCTGCAAAATATTTGCAAGGAATCCAATATCCATTTGGTTGAAGACGCGGCTCAAGCCCACGGGTCGTCGCTCGGCGGAATTAAGGCGGGTGCCTTCGGAATCGCGGCCGGTTTCAGCTTTTTTTCAACCAAAGTAATGACAACCGGAGAGGGTGGAATGGTTACCACGAATCAATCCTCATTTGCCGAAAAGATGAAATCTATGCGCGAATTTGGGAAGGTAAAAACAGATATTTATATTAATTATCATACATCCATAGGTTATAACTGGAGAATGCCGGAAGTCGCGGCGTTATTGGGCATAAGGCAATTGGAGCATCTTCCCGCTTTTATAAAACGCCGAAACGAAATAGCAAAAATATATAACGAGGAATTGTCTAATAACGAGGATATCCGGATTATTTATCCCGAAGAAAATTCGGAAAATAATTATTTTAAATATATCGTTGTTTTGCCCAACCACGACCGCGCCGTCATTCATAAAACGTTGTATAAACACGATATTCAGTTGGGCGGTTATGTCTACGAACTGCCTTTACATAAACAGCCGGTGTTCGGGTGGGCGAATAACCTTTCGCTGCCGAAGACTGAATTTTTATCTGCCCATCACATTTGTCCGCCGATATTTTACGGCATGAGCGATGAACAGGTCCATTTTGTCGCAAAAACGCTGAAGGAAGTTTTAAAAAATGGCGGCAAGTAAAAAAATGAGGTTTTTCATAACAGGAGGGGCCGGGTTTATCGGCAGCCATCTTTCGGACAGATTAATGGCGGAAGGAAACGAGGTAACGGTTTACGACAACCTTTCTTTAGGAAAGAAGGAGTTTGTTGAGCGCCATTTTTCCAGTCCAAAATTTAAATTTGTTCAGGCCGATTTATTGGAATTTGATAAGCTAAAAACGTCAATGGAAGGGAGCGACGTTGTTTTTCACTTAGCCGCCAATTCCGACATTATTAAAAGCGCCAAAAATCCAAAAATTGATCTGGAGCAGGGGACGATAGTAACCTACAAAGTTTTGGAGGCAATGCGCGCCAACAACATAAAAAAAATAGTATTTACTTCCAGCAACGTCGTCTACGGCGAAGCTGTAAAATCCCCGACCGCGGAGGATTACGGACCGCTTCTGCCCATCTCTTTTTATGGGGCAAGCAAGTTGGCGTGCGAAGCGGTCATGGGTGCTTATTGCCACAATTTTGAATTTAACGCCTGGATATATCGCTTCGGCAACATAGTTGGAAAAAGGCCGACGCACGGCGTGGTCATTGATTTTTACGGAAAATTGAAGAAAAATCCGTTAGTTCTCGAAGTGTTAGGCGACGGGAACCAGTCTAAGCCGTATGTTGAGGTTCATGACTGCGTAGACGGGATGCTTTTTGGACTTAATAACTCGCATGAACAAATAAATTTATTCAATTTGGGAACCACGGGCGCGGTCTATGTTAAAGACATCGCCGATATAGTTGTTAAAGAAATGGGGTTGAAAAATGTAAAAATTAAATTTGCCGGAGGCGTTCGGGGTTGGCCCGGAGATGTCCACACCGTACGGCTCGATGTTTCTAAATTGGAATCGCTGGGATGGAAGCCAAAATATCCTACCTCTCGAGAAGCTTTTAGCGCCGGAGCAAAAGACATAATAGAAGATTTAAAGACTCAAGACTTATGAATAAAGTTGTTATTGTCGCGGGCGGCATGGGTACCAGGATGGGCAAACTTTCTGAATCAACGCCCAAATCGCTTATGCGCGCTGGGGATAAACCGATTATTTCTTATCAAATTGAGAATCTGAAAAAATACGGCCTACGCGACATTATTCTGGTGGTTAATCATCTGGGAGGGGCAATAAAAGAATATTGCGGTGACGGAAAACGTTTTGGAGTAAATATTTCTTATTTTGAAGAGCAAAAACCTCTGGGAACAGCCGGAGGAATTAAACTATTAAAACGGAAACTAGGCGACGACTTCGTCGTGGTTTACGGCGATATTTTGTTTAATATAGATTTTAGAGCATTGCTGGCTCAACACTACCAAAACAAAAAAGCGATTAAAAATCACGTCGGCACCTTGGTCGTCCATCCCAATAATCATCCGTTGGATAGCGATTTGGTGGATATATCCGAAAATGGAAGAATATTGAATTTTTTATCCAAACCCCATGCTCCGGATTTGTGTTTTAGGAATCTGGTTAACGCGGCGCTTTACGTTTTGACCAGTAAAGTTCATCGGTATATACCAACAGGCGAAAAAACCGATTTCGGCAAAGATATTTTCCCAAAAATTTTAGCAAAAAAAGGGGCCTTGTTCGCATATCATACTCCGGAATATACAAGAGATATGGGTACTCCGGAGCGGCTGAACGAAGGATTGAACGATATTAAATCCGGCCTATTTAAACAAAGCAGTTTGCGAACGAAACGGCCGGCAATCTTTTTGGATCGCGACGGGGTTATTAATAAAGAAGTGGGAAATTTAAGGCGCGCCGAGGATTTTATATTACTGCCGAACGCCGCCAAAGCCATCAGAAAAATCAACCAAACCGGTTATTATGCGGTGGTGATTTCTAACCAGCCGGTGGTGGCAAAAGGTTTTTGCACAATGGACGAATTATTGGAAATTAACAAAAAAATGGAAACGTTGCTTGGTATAGAGGGGGCTAAGTTGGACGCCGTTTATTTTTGTCCGCATCATCCCGACAAGGGTTTCCCGGGAGAAAACAAGAAGTACAAGGTTGTTTGCGGCTGCCGAAAACCAAAAACGGGAATGATTCAAAATGCCAAAAAAAATTTTAACATAGACTTAAAAAGAAGTATAATGGTGGGTGATAGCACAAGAGACTCCAGGCTTGCGGAAAATCTGGGAATAAAATTTTTTGGCGTTAAAACCGGGGAGGCATTAAAAGACAACAAATACGAGTTAAAAAAGAAGCCCAAAGTTTACAAAGATTTATTTGCGGTTGTAAATGCTGTTATAAAAAATAAACATCAATCAAAAACATGATAATTACTCGAGCGCCTTTGCGTATAAGTTTTGTGGGGGGCGGGACCGACCTCAAAGAATTTTACAGCCGTTATCCCGGCAGAGTCATATCCACCACAGTTGATAAGTTTGTTTATATTGCCGTAAATCAGGCGCATCTCCTTAACCGGTTTATTATTAAATATACCGAAACCGAAATTGCCAAACATCCCAGCGAATTTAAACACCCGTTGTTTCGCGAAGCTCTGACTAAAATGGGAATTAATAAGGGGCTTGAAATAGCCTCCTTTGCCGACCTTCCCGCCAAAACCGGTCTCGGCTCCTCTTCTAGTTTTTCCGTGGCACTTTTTAAAGCCCTTTTTGCGTATGTGGGCAAACCCGTAGGCAAGCATGAGGCCGCGGAAGCGGCGAGTGAGTTGGAAATAAATATTCTCAAAGAGCCGATAGGCAAACAAGACCAGTACGCGGCGGCTTTCGGGGGATTTAATATTTTTCAGTTTAATGGCGACGGAACGGTTACGGTTGAGCCGATATTTTTGGATTTCAGGGTCCGCTCGGCTTTGGAAAACCACCTTTTGTTTTATTTCACCGGCATCACGCGTTCGGCCGAGAGCGTGCTTTCCGATCAAAGAAGTAAAATTGAAGACCACTTTGAGACTTATAAAAAAATGTCCGATTCTGTGCCGGTGTTTAAAACTAAAATTATGAGCGGAGATTTTAAGGGGATGGCCGAAATGCTGCACGAAGGCTGGCTGAGAAAAAAGACATTGTCTGACAAAATAAGCAGTCCCGTTATTGATACTTTATATGAAGCCGGGATTAAGGCGGGCGCTTGGGGGGGGAAAATTTTGGGCGCCGGGGGCGGCGGCTGTTTAATGTTTTTGGTAGATCCGAAACATCGGCAAGAAGTCATGGCGGTCTTGGAAAATGAAGCAATGAGAGCGGGTCTGGACGAATTTCGCAGAATTCCCTTAAAATTTACCCAGTCGGGCGCCGACATTTTATTTAATTCTTCCGTTTAAAATATATGTACAGTCATATTGAAAAATCAATTGACAAAGTGGCCGCCAGTTTAAAAAATTTATCCGGGGAAGAAATCGGCAAGGCAATTAACCTGATTCATTCCGTCTACGAGCGCGACGGGCGGATTTATATTTTTGGCAACGGCGGCTCATTGGCCATCGCCACCCACTGGGTAAGCGATTTTAATAAAACCGTTTTTAGCCATAATTTAACGAAACACAGCAAACGGTTCCAGGCAATCCGCCTGCCGACCACGGAAGAAGAACTTTCGGCTTGGGCCAATGACGTTGGTTTTGATATGGTTTTTGCCGGCCCCCTACAGAATTACTTGCACGACAGCGATTGCGTAATCGCCATCAGCAGTTCGGGAAACTCCCCGAACATTATTAAGGCCGTGGAGTTGGCCAAATCCAGATGTGTTCCGGTACTCGGTCTTTCGGGTTTTGACGGCGGCAAACTGCACGAATTGGCGGACGTCAGCATTTTGGTTAAAACCGAACCGGGAGATTATCCCGTGGTAGAAAGCGTGCACAACACTGTTTTGCATCTTTTAACCGATTATTTTCAGCACTACTTTGACCACGCAATAGAGAATGACCAAAAGGATATTTAAAAAAATAGGGATTTTGGGAGGGGGTATTGCGGGTTTAAGCCTTGCTAATTTTTTGAACGAAAAGTCGGTAGTTATTTTAGAAAAAGAGACAAAGGTTGGCGGTTTGTGCCGTTCTTATAATGCCGGCGGGGTTAGCTATGATATCGGCCCCCATATTATGTTTTCTAAAAATCCGGAGGTTTTACGCTTTATGACTACAATTATTCCGACCAATCGAATTAAGCGTTCCAACCTTATTTTTTTAAACGGCAGATACATTAAGTATCCCTTTGAAAATTTTTTGGGACAATTGAAAGACAAAAAAATAATTGATTATTGCCTCAACGCCTTTTTGCATAATCCCTATAAAGATATGCCGGCGGAGAACATGCTGGCTTTTTTCCTGAAGACTTTTGGGGAGGGCATTACTCGCACTTATTTACAGCCTTACAACGAAAAAATATGGAAATTTGATCCCTCCATGCTTGATACGCAAATGGTTGATCGTATTCCGAAGCCTCCGGAAGAACATATTATTAATTCCGCCAAGGGCAAATATTCCGAGGGTTATTTGCACCAGCTGTTTTTTTACTATCCCAAAAAGGGCGGCTACCAGTCCATGGTTGACGCGGTGGCGAAAAAAGTATTGGAAAAAGGCGTTGAGATTTACGCGGGCAAAGCCGTAATCAATATCAAGAAAGACGGCAAGGTTTGGAAAGTTAAAACACCGGCGCGCGAATATGTTTTTAACAGAATCGTTAACTGCATGCCCGTTCACGAACTGATGAAGGTGCTGGCGGACGTTCCTCAAAATATCCTAGAGACCGCCGGCCGCTTGCTGTATAACTCCATTTACATAATTATCGTTAATGTTAAAAAGGAAAATGTGGGCCGGCACTTCGCTTTTAATATACCTCAAAAAGACATCATTTTTCATCGCGTAAGCAAGCTTGATTTTCTGGGTCGTAGTTATCATAAGCCCGGATCCTCTACGCTGATGCTAGAAGTGACATTCAGGGAAAATGACGGTTATGATAAAATGGGCAGGAAACAAATTATTGATCTATGTATTGCCGACATGATAAACCTCGGTTTTATTGATTCCAAAAAAGACGTAAATTTTACCGATTTCAGGAAAGAAAAATACGCGTATGTAATGTATACTTTAAATCATAGGCGCGATACCGACGCGGTTTTATCTTTTTTGCGTAATCGTGGAATTGAATCCACCGGCCGTTTTGCCGAATTTGAATATATGAATTCGGACAAGGTCATTGAACATTCAATGAGTTTGGCCGAAAAAATGAATAAAAAATGACGACGGAAACAATCAAACCCATTTCTTTAATTATCGTTGTCCATCAGGAAGCGGAGAGCATAGAACACGTGGTTAAAGAATTTTACGAGAAAGTTACCAGCAAGATTCCCGGATCCGAGTTTATAGTTTGTGAAGACGGCAGCACGGACGGCACCAAGGAAATTTTGTCCAAAATCAAGGACACATACCACCTGACTCTGGACATGCGCGAGGGCAAGCGCGGCTATACCAACGCCATGCGCGACGGTATAGGAGCGGCCAAAAATCCCGTGATTTTTTTTAGCGACAGCGACGGACAGCATGACCCCGCAGATTTTTGGAAAATGTATGAGGGGTTGTCGGATTATGACATGGTCTTGGGGTGGAAAAAAGACCGGAACGACGCCTTTTATCGTTTAATGCTGACTCGCGTATTCAACAAGCTTATTGGCTTGTACTTTGGAGTAAGATTGCACGACACCAATTGCGGGTTTAGGCTCATGAATAGAAAAGTGGTGGATTTTTTGTTAAGGCAGGACTGGCTTCTGCAATACTGCAATAACGCCGAACTGACCGTAAAAGCGGTTAGAGGAGGTTTTGGGGTGACGGAAGTCCCGGTTAGTCATTTTCAGCGAAAGTACGGCATTTCTAGGGGGTTGCCGATAAAAAAACTGCCGAAAATTATAGTCCATATTTTAAGAAATTTTCCGAAAATAAAATATTTGCGCAAAGATTAGATATCGCGCCATGTGGAAAAATAAAAAAATATCGGTTGTTTTTGCAACTTACCGGGAAAAGGAATCAATTCGCAGGGCAATTGAAGATTTTTTGGCGACGGGTTTTGTTGATGAAATTGTTGTGGTCAACAACAACGCGGAGCCGGGCACGGACGAAGAGATAAAAAAAGCAGAAGATCCGCGGATCAGGCTCATATATGAAAAAAAGCAGGGCATGGGTTTTGCTTTTCAAAAAGGTTTAGAAGAGGCGACCGGGGATTGTGTTGTTTTGTCGGAACCGGATGGCACATTTGAAGCCTCGGACATTGAGCGTTTTTTGGTTTACGCCAAAGATTTTCCGGCTGTTTTTGGGACTCGCACAAACCAAAGCGCTATTTTGGAAGGCGCGGCAATGGGTTTATTTCGAAAACTTGCCAACGTTTTTGAGGCAAAAATAATTGAGGTTTTCTTTGCGACTAACGCTCTGACTGACATCGGCTGTATCTACCGTCTGCTTCATAAAGATGTTATTCAAAAAATCAAACCCTTTTGGCGGGAAGGCGGCGCTCTTTTTCCTACAGAGATTCTTTTGCTTGCGGTATCCCAAAGGGTGAATTTTATTGAAATTCCGATCACATTCAAAGAAAGGGTGGGGGAATCAACCATGACTAACAACCGGCTTAAGCTCGCAAAGTGGGGGCTTTATATTCTGTGGTTTATAATTGTTTTCTGGATCCGCTGGATCCCCGGCTCTTTAAGGGTTGCAAAAAAATAAAATACCTGTTATTATAATCGCGGTTTAAGTCCTCTGATTTTTAAAAATCAGAAGGGAGGCAAGCGCGGTGGATCTGGAAATCCTGAAGGACGAGGAGTCGGCTTATCAGAGAGTTTTGGAAATACGGTCTCAATTTCGTCCGGAACTTTTTGCAGAAGCTTCTTTTGCATTACCCAAAGATCGCGAGTATGCGTTTGCATATTCCAGCGACATTACCCTGCGAATTCTTTCATATCTTGAAGTAGCCGGAATTCCGTTTAATCAAGCGGATCCGGGACACGGGATAGGGCATTGGATTCGCGACCTTATTAACGCGCATCTTTTGCTGGAAAAACTTGAATTTGAGCCGGTCCATATTCTTACCGGAATGGCGGGCGGAGCGCTGCATGATATTGGTTGCGCATTCGTGCCCCGCTATAACGAGCCGTCTACACCGCTTCGTCACGCCGAAGTATCGGGCCTTGTTTTGGATCAGATTTTTTCCGAATGCGATTTCGGCCTAACCCGCGCCCAAAGGCTGTTAATTCAATGGGCCGTGATGGCTCACACCCTCTATTCTGTTCCGCAAAAAGTGATGTGGCGCGGACGCGAATTCATTACGGAGCCATATCTTGATTTAGACAAAGACCAAAAACCGCTTTACGGCATTTGGATCGCGCGCTGGGTTGACAGTTTTGAGGCTCATGGCTCGGAAACGTTTCCCGCACGTCACTGGATTACGCTTTCTGAAGAACACAAGGATTTTAACGACAGACAGTTTTTTGCCGTCAAGTTTTCGGAACATGTTCGTCTAATTCTTCGCACACAAGAAGAAATTGAACGGGACCACGGCAAGTATACGATGCTTGAACATCTGCGAAGGCTTAATAACGACCAGGCGACTATCCACAGAAAGCATGATTTCGGGAGAACGCTGAAAATTATGGAAACAAAAAGGGAGCGGATGCGCGGATTTCTTCGAGGGGTTACGGAACCGCTAAAGTTGTTTACGGAAAAAGAGCGCGTCCGTATTGCCGAAAGATGGACATCTTTTTTGAGTAATGTAATTGAACCCAGTCAGGCTGGGTTAAACGCGGCGGGTAAACTCGAAAAAATGTTTTTCTCTCTGGATTCAAAAATTCAAAACGCGTGGTGCAACGGTTTTGAAATTGCCATTCAAGATTATGAGAATTGGCGCAAAGATTTAATCCGGATTTTTGCTGGGCGGGGTTTGACGCTGGATCTTTATAATCTTCCTTTTGTTGGAGATAGTATAATTTCGGGATAAGACTGCCATTATTGGCGGTCTTTTTTTATGAAAACAGAGAACCGGAAGGTCTTGACCTTTTGTTCTTTCCGAAGTTAATATACGTTAATGGATTTGGTTAAAAGTTACCGTGTGGCCCGCATTTCAACTCTAAATAAGAAAACCGGCAATATAAACGGCATGCTGGCTCCGCTCTGGAAAGATTACGACCCGATTGAGAAACTCGTTCCTAAATATATATATTACACCACCTGTTCTCAAGGTGAGGACAAGGGGCCGTATTTGCACAAAAAAAGAAGAACCCTTATTGCGTTAGTAGAAGGCAGGATTATTTTTGTGTATAAGGACGGGGAAAAATTTTCTGAAATTGCACTTACCTCGGATGAAAATATAACAATGCTCGATGTGCCCAGCGGAGTGGGTTATTTAATCAGGAATACGTCTGATGACGTCGCGCGGTTAGTCAATATTTGCGACCATCCGTGGCGGGAGAATGACAACGAAACGGAAAGCCCGGACTTTAATGAATATTATGGAGGATCAAATTAAAAAAAATTCTAAAACTGTTCTGGTAACCGGCGGGCTGGGTTTTATCGGCGGGCATTTTATTGATCTCTTGCTTGAAAACGGCTTTGCGGTGGTGAACGTTGATAAAATTACTTACGCTTCAAATCCGAAATTAAACGACGTGTTTTCGGGCAATTACCCCGAGAAATACAGATTTATAAAAAAAGACATCAACGATTTGGAAGAATTGCCGTATGCCGATTACATCGTCCATTTCGCGGCCGAGTCGCATGTTGATAATTCCATTATTGACGGCATGGTTTTTACCAGAAGCAATGTGTTTGGCACGCAAAACTTGCTTAATTTGCTCGCGAAGACGCGCGGCAAAAATTTAATGCACGAATGGCCGATGAATCAGCCCGAGTTCATTCATATCAGTACGGATGAGGTTTTTGGCGATATTGAAACCGGCTTTTTTAAAGAGGATGACCGGCATAATCCTTCTAATCCGTACGCCGCGTCAAAGTCCGCGGCAGAAATGCTTGTTGTGGCCTACGGCCGCACATACGGGATACCGTATAAAATAACCCGATCGACGAATAATTACGGCCCAAGACAGCATCCGGAAAAACTTGTTCCTCACTGCATAACGCGGGGGATTTCGGGAAATAAAATAAGAATTCACGGGGCCGGGAATCAAAAACGTAATTGGATACATGTGGAAGATAATTGCCGGGCGATTTTTAAAGTCATGCTGGAAGGCAGGCCGGGAGAGATTTATAATATTTCGTCTCCCGAAGAATATTCGGTTAATGATATTGCCCGCATGGTGCTTGAGAAGCTGGGCAATCGGGCCGATACGGCCACAGTGGATCACGTTCAGGACCGTTCCGGCCAAGACGTGAGATACGCGCTTGACTCCGCCAAGATAAAGGAAAAGCTCGGCTGGTCGGCGCGGTCCACTTTTCAAGACTCCGTCGGGGATATTATTGAGTACTATAAGCAGAACCACGGCAATCCGCATAATGGGCCGCATGAAGGAAATATCGTTCTTTGATCAGGACAAGGTCCTCATTACGGGCGCTCGAGGCATGGCCGGCAGTTATTTGAATTTTGGGATAAAAACAGATCGCGAATCTCTGGACGTGACCGATTTAAAAATGGTTCTGGATGCCGGCCGGAAGCATAAGCCGAAAGTTATTATTCATCTCGCCGCCCAAACTGATATGGACAAGTGTGAAAACGATCCGGATCATGCGTATAAAATTAACGCCATTGGGACATATAATATGGCCGAGCTCGCGAAAGAGATTGGAGCAAAGATGGTTTATGTTTCAACCGGAGGGGTTTTTGACGGAAAAAAGGATGGTTTGTATGGGGAAGACGACACTCCAAATCCGCAGACGTATTACGGACGCTCCAAGTATTTGGGCGAATTAATAGTGCGAGGCATGCTGAATGACTATATTATTGCGCGCACCTGCTGGCTTTTTGGCGGCGGACCGGGGAAGGACAAGAAATTTATTTCAAAAATTATCAGCCAGTTTGAAAAAGCCGAAATTAAAGCGGTTGACGACCAGTTCGGCTCGCCGACTTTCGCGAAAGATTTTATAAAGACGCTTTGCGGTTTAATTAAGGACGGCAAAACCGGAATTTTTCATATTGTTAACGGCGGGGCGTGTTCTCGTTTTGAGGAGGCGAAAGAGGCGGTAAAAATTTTGGGAGCAAAAACAAAAATAACACCCGTTTCCTCGGACAGCTTTCCGGAAAAAACACCGGTGATTTTTAATCAGGGCCTTATTTCACGCGCCGTTTCACTGCGCCCTTGGCAGGAGGCATTACGGGAATATATTGAAAAAGAATGGAAGTAGATTTTATACATAAAAATGAATGCAGAATTTGCGGCGGTACCGATATCGTTCGGGTGCTTGATTTGGGCTCAATGCCTCCGGCAAACGCTTTTTTAAAAAAAGATGATTTGGAAAAAGAAGAGCGAATTTTCCCGCTCGCCGTTTATTTTTGTAAAGACTGCGGACTTTTACAGCTTTTGGACGTTGTTAATCCGAAAATATTATTTGGAAACTACCATTATATGACGTCCACAAGTCCTCCGCTTGTCCGGCATTTTGTCGGGTCGGCCGCTATCCTTGCCAAAAAATTTATTAAAGAAAAAAGCGATCTGGCGGTTGAAATTGGAGGAAACGACGGCGTATTGCTTCATGAGTTGAAAAATTCTTGCACGGTTTTGAATGTTGAGCCGTCAAAAAATATCGCCGAGTTATCCAGAGAACGCGGGGTTGAAACACTTAACGAATTCTTTACGAGCGATGTTTCCAAGATAATTTTAAGAAAGCATGGCCCGTCTCGGCTGATTGTTGCCAATAATGTAATAGCCCATATAGACGACATTCAGGACGTTTTTCGTGGAGTGTCGGAGCTTTTAACCGATGACGGGACTTTTGTTTTTGAGACGCACTGGGTCGGAAATTTGATTGGTGAAGGCGGGTTTGACCAGATTTACCACGAACATCTTTGTTATTTTTCTCTGCGCCCGCTGATTTTTTTGGCTGAAAAATTTGGATTAAAAATCTTTGATGTCGAGCTTATTCCGGTGCATGGCGAATCGCTCCGGGTGTATGCGGGAAAAAAACAAAAGGTTTTCGATTCGGTTGCGGCGCTTTTGAATAAAGAAAAAGAGCTGGGCCTTCACGACCCGGAGACATTTTTAAGTTTTTCAAAAAAGGTTGAAAAAAACAAAAAAGATTTGACCGACTTATTAACTCGGCTAAAAAAAGAAAAAAAGGGCATTGCCGGTTACGGAGCTACGGCAAAAGGCAATACGCTTTTAAACCACTTCGGAATAGACAACAAAACGATTGATTTTATCAGCGATACCACTCCTCTTAAACAAGGGCTTTTTGCGCCCGGCTCTCATATACCGATTTATTCCAGAGAATCTTGGCCTCGAGTTCCCGATTATTTTCTTTTGCTTGCCTGGAATTATGCCGATGCTATAATCGCAAAAGAAAAAGAATACAGGGATAAAGGAGGAAAATTTATCATTCCGGTTCCCGAAGTTAGAATTGTTTAGTTGTTTTATGAATTGCCCTATTTGCGGATTTTACTCTGAAGATTCATTAACCGCCGCGCGCTTGCCCCGTTTTTTCCGGTGTCCGAATTGTTCGGGCTATTTCCATCGCGAAAAAAACATTCCCCGCTATGAGGAAACATATTTTTTTGAAAAAACAAAACCTTCTGTTTTCGGCCGTGTTGTTTCCAAATTATTGGGTGTTTTTTCCGTTTTATATTTAGAAAGAATTAAAAAACTTCTTTCCCAAAAAAACGGGCTTATTCTTGATTACGGGTGCGGGGACGGAAGGCGCGTTTCGTATTTAAATAAAAAAGGATTTTACGCGGACGGATATGATCCGTCGGAATCCGCCGTGCGTTTGGCGCAAAAAAACAGCATATCGGTATTTTCCGAAATACCGCAAAAGAAGTACGATTTAATGATGTTTTGGCACAGCCTTGAACACTCGGATCAGCCGTTTCTAGATATTCAAAATTGCAAAAAATATCTTTCCGCGAACGCCAAACTTCTTATAGCCGTTCCGAACGCGGATAGTTTTGGGGCTTGGATCGCCCGCGATCGATGGTTTGGATACGACTGGCCGTTTCATCGCGTTCATTTTACGCCCGAGGCCGTAAAGGTTTTATTGGAAAAAAACGGCATCCGCCTTTTATCCGTTGACTATTTTAATCCGGAATACACGTTGGCTTTTACGGCCCAGACCTTTTTAAATCTCTTTTTGCCGAAGAATGTTTTTTATAGCGCGGTTTCCAACAGGCGAAAAGAATTCGGCGGATTTAAGACCGCCTCGCTAAGTGCGCTGTCTTTGGCACTGCTTTTGATCTTTTCTCCTTTTTTGCTTATTTTTTATATCATAGAACTTATTGCCAAGAAAACCGGATCAATTATTGTGATTGCCCAAAACCAATAATTTGTGTGGAAAAAATATAAAACAGAAATTTTAATTTTTTGTCTCGCGTTCGGGGTCCGTTTTATCTACGCGATGGCGGTTTGGTTTTTGTACGGACAGCATCCGTTTATCGCGTATTCAGACGCGGAATCATTTATCAGGGCCGCGGAAAATATTTTATCCCATGGCGTTTTTAGCGAATCGTATAGCGCCCCCTTTATTCCCGACTCTTTGCGCACCCCCGGATACTCTTTATTTTTGGGTCTTTTTTTGTGGCTTAAAGTTTCGTTTGCGGGGATAGCTATAATTCAGAATTTTTTTGCGGGCATTACGGCCGTTTTAATTTACCGGCTCGCGAAATTATTGTTTTTTTCCGGATCGGCCGGGGTTGTTGCCGCCCTAATTTTTTCTTTGGAGCCGGTATCAATCTACTGGAGCAATTTGCTGATGTCGGATAGTCTTTTTGGTTTTCTTCTGATTTCGGCGGTTTATTTATTTGCCAAAAATCGTCTTTATTGGTTTGCGGCCGTATTGGGGCTCTCCGCGCTCGTAAGGCCGGTAGGATTGTATTTTTTTCCTCTTTTTTTGACGGCATACTCGCTGCGCGTTTATTTTGAAAAATCGCAGAATATTTTTTCCGTGTCTAAAAAAGCCCTGATCATGATTTGCGTATTTTTGGCCGTCCTTTCCCCGTGGTTTTTGAGAAACAAAATCGTTTTTGACTCGTGGGAGTTTTCCAGCGCCGGCTGGGTGAATTTAACCATATTTACTCTTTCGGAGTTCGGACGCCAGAACCAAATCCTCGTTTTAATACCCAGCATGGCGCCGGATTATCCCGGACGCGGCGCCACATACGAGGACGATCGCGATCTTAGAAATATAAATTTTTATAAAAATCAGTTCACTCGGATTGTTTTTGGCCATCCGTGGGAGTATTTTAAATTTCATTTTGGTTCGGCTGTTAAGGTTTTTAATTATCACGGCTATCAATATTTGGCAAAAGAAGTATTACAAGCAAAAATATCCGGATTTTCGGATAGAGCTGCGTATTCAGCGGTATCCGCCGGAAACGCGCTTTGGCTTTTAATTTACGGATTCGCTGTTTTTGGGTTTTGGAAAAGGGAGGCGCGTTTCTGGCAGATATTTTTTGCGGCGCTCATCATCCTCAATGTGTTGTTGTTGGGGAATAACGGGCTCATGCAGGGAGGGCGCTACTCTTTACCGGTGATGCCTTTTGTGTTATTGTTGGGTGGATACGGGATATGGATATTCAAAAAATCATTCGATACTTAATAACCGGAGGAGTTTTTGCCGTAATTCTTGTAACGCCGTTTTATATTTCTAGGGCGCTGTTTTTTCCGTACATTACCGGCAAGGGCTTTATCTTTCGTATTGCTGTTGAAATCATATTTGCTTTGTGGATTATTTTGGCAATACTTGATAAAAATTACCGCCCAAAGTTGTCGCCCGTGCTTTGGGCGGCAGGAGCGGTTGTTTTTGTTTTAACCCTTTCCACGATTTTCGGAGCTGATCATTACCGTAGTTTCTGGTCAAATTACGAAAGAATGGAAGGACTGATCAGCCATTTTCATCTCCTTGCTTATTTTTTGGTTCTTGCCGGCGTCTTTAAAACATCTGTTGATTGGCGGAGGTTTTTTTATGCCGTTTCGGTGTCGGGCGCTGCAATGGCTCTTTACGGCTATCTTCAGGCTTTCGGCCTTACCGCGATTTCGCTTCAAAGCGGCATTAGAGCCGACGGGACATTCGGCAACGCAAGTTATATGGCTGTTTTTATGATTTTAAACGCCTTTATTGCCACGCATTTGTTTTTTTCCGAAGAACGAAGGTGGCTAAAAATAATTTTTGGACTTCTGGCCGTTCTTGAAGTCCCGGTAGTCTTTTTAACCGCGACAAGGGGCGCGATTTTGGGTCTTATGGGCGGCGCGGTTCTTCTTGCCGTATTATTTTCATTTTTGGCCAAGGACCGTAGAATTCGCTCGGCCTCAATAAGCATCGTTGCTTCCGTATTTGTCCTTGTCGCTGTTTTTATTTTCGCTCAAAACACCGATTTTGTCGCTCAAAATTACGTTTTTCAGCGCTTCAGAAATCTTGATTTTTCGGAACGCACCGTGCAGTCGCGTTTTATCATCTGGGGAATGTCTATTGAGGGCTTAAAGGAGAGGCCGGTTTTGGGCTGGGGTATGGAAAATTACAATCAGGTTTTTAATAAGTATTACAAACCGGAACTTTGGCAGCAGGAGCAATGGTTTGACCGTTCTCACAACATTATTTTTGACTGGCTGACACATGGCGGGATTCTTGGTCTTTTGGCGTATCTGTCGCTATACGGCTCGGCGATCTATGTTTTGTGGCGCGGGTATGTTCGCAGTAAGTTGTTTGAGAATTTAGCGGTCGCGGCGGTTTTTACCTCGCTTCTTGGGGCGTATTTTATACACAATTTTTTCGTTTTTGACAACCTTGTATCGTATATTCTTTTTTTCTCTGTTTTGGCTTTTGTTCATTTTCTTTATGCGCAGACTGGCAAGAGCACGGCTCTCACCAGCGCTGGTGAGAGCCGTGCTCTTGCCAGTCTTGCCATAACTCCGGCGAAATTGCTTGGATCGGCGTTTGTCGTGCTTGCCCTTGTTGTCTCTCTTTACTTTTTGAATGTTAAGCCCCTATTGGCCAACACCCGTCTTTTACAAGCTCTAAAAGATGCCAACTCTCAAGGACAAAATGTTGATTTGATTTTGTCCGATTTTGAAAAAGTTTTCAGCTATCGGACATTTGGAACCGGAGAAGCCAGGGAACAGCTAATCTCTTATGTCAACGCCATTGCCAGATCCGGTGTGGACCCGTCTTTAAAAGACAAGGCTTTTAAATTGTCCTTAAGCGAGTTTGAAAACCAAGTAAAAGAATCGCCCAACGATGCTCGCGGTCACATATTTTTATCGGCTGTCTATAACCATTTGGGCCGTAATGAAGAGGCCTTGTCTTCCGCCATGCGCGCCCTTAAACTTTCTCCTAAAAAACAAAGCATCATGTTCCTTGTGGCCGATTATCTTTTGGTTTTGGGAGATGCCCAAGGCGCGTATGAGGCGGTAAAGACCGCTTACGAGTTGGACAGAAGTAATGGCGCCGCAGCTGTCAATTTTGCGGCGGTGGCAATGACGGTCGGCCGGCAAAACGAAGCCGAAAAGGTTTTGTTGGAACATTTTGGACAGCTTGCGGTCCCTGATCAGCAGATTATTAATGCCTATGCCAGAGTCGGCCGTTATGATTTGGTTCGCGATTCGTGGCTCGAGCTTATTAAAGACGAGCCGTTAAAAGCCCAGCATCACGTGAACTTGGCGGCAACATACCTTGAATTGGGAGAACGCCAAAAATCAATAGAGGAACTTGAACGCGCGATTGAGCTGAATCCGGCTTTTAAGGGGCAGGGAGGGGATTTTCTTATAAATGAAATAAAGGCGGGAAGGAATCCTTTGAGTAGGTGAGTGAACCGGTGTTTTGTTTTAACTCTCGCATCTGACAAGTTATCCACAGGCCGCTATTTGCGGCCCTTTTTATTAGGGTGGATAATAAGCACAAGGGTATTTTTATATACCTGAAATGGTCTGAATTTTAATAATTTTTTATTATTAATAATTATTATTAGCTCATAATTATAAGCATAAAAATATGCAAAAAGTTTCAAGTTTTTTTGATACTCGTCGGATCAGCGGTATAGTCGCCGCAACAGTTTTGTCGCTTCTTTTGGTCGCGGGGTTCACGTACGGTGTAACCACAATAAGCACAAATATAAACACAGCAGGGACGCTTACAGTTTCAGGCACTTCGGCATTTACGGGCAACATAACCTCTGCGGGCAACATAAACGCAACAGGTACATTGCAGGTTACTGATGCTTTTACAGCTTATGGCGCTGTAACTTTGGGCGATGCCGTCACAGACAACATTACTATTACCGGCAACGCCACATCGTCAAATTCGCTTTTCGTAACAGGTACAGCCAACTTTAAAGGTCTGGCCAGCACCTCGCAGTTGGTCGTCGGCGGTCAGGGCACAAATGGAACCATCAGCGGAATGATTATCGGGACATGCGATTTGACGGCTCAAACTTTTACCGCCTCAACAACGAAGACTGTTTATTGCAGTAACGCCACAGGAGTTAGGGCGGGTGACAAGGTTTTTGTGTCGGCCACATCCAGCTTGGCTGTGGGTGCCGTTAACGAATTGTGGCTCGTTGCTCTTACGGGCGCAGCGTCATCAACCGTAAGCGGTCGGATTGATGTGGATATTATGAATATTGTCGGCAAAACATCCCCAACAATTGCCGGAACACTTAACTTTTGGGCAGTGCGATAATTTAGAAGTTTAATTAAAAACTAAATTATCGCCTATGAAAAAAATCTATCTGACGATTTTAACTTCCCTCCTGCTTCCTGTTGCGGCGCTTGCCGCCTTAGGCGATTTTACTTTTGACGGCAATGTTGATTTAACGCTAAACGGAGTAACCGTAGATGTTGCCGGAAGCGGTTTTACGGCGGACTTGATTGAAGTTGAGGCAAGTACGTTTACCATAGGAATTTCCCCCGGAGGTGGTTTTGAGGTAACGTCAAGCGATCGGAGAAAAATGCCCGCCACCGTGGTAGGGTCTTTGGAGGTGGGATTCGCGTGCACAAGCTCTTTTTCAAGAACAACCGTTTCTAACCCATCTAACGCGCCATTTGCCACAACTACACTAACTGTCTCATCCGAAACCTGCGCCACTGAAAGCGGTGGTACTAGCGGCGGAGGCGGTGGCGGAGGCGGCGGAGGAGGTTCCGCGCCGTATGTTCCTTCGCAAACAGCCGAGCCGGCCGTCCCTGCGGTACCAACCGTTACTCCGGCGGTTCCATCCGCGGCAGCGCAACCTTCGGCCCAAGCTTTGGCGGTTAGCCCGGCTTTCAACCGCTTGCTGACTATTGGTTCAAAAGGAGAAGACGTTAAACGGCTTCAACAATTGCTTAACTCCGATCTGGATACAAGAATCGCTGCTTCCGGCGTCGGATCTCCGGGACAGGAAACAGAATTTTTCGGCTCTCTTTCGGGGCAGGCAGTACAGAAATTCCAAGTCAAGTACGGTGTAGCCAACCCCGGCGATGCCGGCTACGGCTTGGTAGGACCGAAAACGAGGGCTAAACTCTCTGAAGTGTTTGGAGAGGCTCCTGCTGCGGCTCCGGCCGCAACACCGGCTGTTCCGGCAACACCAGTGGCTCCGTCAGCCGTTTCATCTACATTTGGCAGGGGACTTGGCATGGGGACAACGGGCGAGGATGTTAAGAGGCTCCAACAGCTTCTTAACTCCGATCCCGATACGATGATTGCCTCATCAGGCGTGGGTTCGGCAGGAAATGAATCTGAATACTTTGGCTCCCTCACCGCGAAAGCAGTCCAAAAATTCCAGGTTAAATATGATTTGGCCAAAGCTGGAGATGCCGGCTACGGCTTGGTGGGACCGAAAACGAGGACGAAACTATCTGAAGTGTTTGGAGAAGCTCAGGCTGCGGCTCCGGTTGCTCCTGCAGTTCCAGCGCCAGCCCCGGTGGCACCCGCACCCGCACCCGCACCCGCACCCGCACCCGCACCCGCACCCGTACCGGCAGAACCGGCTCCGGTTCCATTTTGGCTTCAATTGACTCCGGCAACTCCCGGATCAGCAAATGTCTATGTTCCTCCTCCGACACCTGCTCCGGCGCCCGCCGAAGGAGAGAATGTCCCGTTCTGGATGCAGGGAATGGTTCCAACTCCCTAACTTCTGATTACCAAACCAAAACCCGCCTTTCCGGCGGGTTTTGTTTTTTCTGTAATTTGTTATCATATCCAAATGACGGACCACGTGCTCTATCGTAAGCATAGGCCGAAAACATTTGGCGGTGTTTTGGGACAAGACCATGTGGTTAAAATTCTAAAAAACGCGCTTAAACTTGACCGTGTGGCGCACGCCTATCTTTTTTCGGGCTCCCGCGGAACAGGAAAAACAAGTGTCGCAAGGATATTGGCTAGAGCCATAAATTGTGAAAAAAACGAGCCGTGCAATTCTTGCCAAACCTGTGTTGATTTTATGTCTGGCAGGACTCTTGATTTGGTTGAAATTGACGCTGCGTCAAACCGAGGAATTGATGAAATTCGGGCAATTCGCGATGCCGCGAATTTTCTTCCGGTATCGGCCAAGCGCAAGGTTTATATAATTGATGAAGTGCACATGCTTACCAAGGAGGCATTCAACGCCCTTTTAAAAACACTTGAAGAGCCTCCGAGTCATGTTGTTTTCATCCTTGCTACAACCGAGCCCGAAAAAGTGCCCGAAACGATAAGTTCCCGCTGTCAGCATTTAAGATTCTATCGTTTATCTGACGAGGTTGCTTCCGAATCAATTTTTAAAGTCGCCAAAGCCGAAGGTTTTGAAATTGAGCCGGAAGCCGCCGAAACTCTTGCTCTTTTTTCCGAAGGGTCGCTTCGGGACGCGATGAATCTTCTGGGGCAAGTTTCCGTGCTTGCCGGAGGCAAAAGTTCTGAAATAAAAGCCGGGGATGTGCGCGTTTTTTTTGGTGCGCCGGCCCAAAGCGCCGTAAGTGAATTGGTTTCGGCAATTGGAGAGAAAGACAGCAAGCGCGCCTTTGAGTGTCTGCGTTCTGCTTTTAAAGATGGCTCCGACCCGCGGATTTTCACCAAAATCTTGATTCGTGATTTCAGGAACAAGTTTCTCGGCGTTTTAAATGGCGGCCCGGAAATACAAAACTTTCCGGCCGATCGCCTTGAGCGCGTACTTTTAATTTTGTTGGATACTTCGTCCGCGCGCCTTTTCTCGCCCCACCGCGAACTTCCGCTGGAACTCGCGGTCCACAAAATCATCCGCGAAACATAAAAGGAAGAATGAATAAACAATTTTTCTTTTTTCTTGGCGTGGTTTTATTGCTCGCGGCCGTTTTGCATTTTAGCCGCGATAATTTTCCCGACCCGGATGTCTTTTACCACTTTCGCCACGCGGACTTATATTGGGAAAACAGCATTACAATGTCCGGATTCCCGTGGGTTTCTTACTCGGTCATAAATGATTTTTCCTCTGACATTTGGTATGGCTTTCATGTTCTTTTGATTCCCTTCACTTGGCTTCAAAATGAATTTTTAGGGCTGAATCTCGCGGGCGTTTTTATAACGGCAGCCACCCTTTTGATTTTTTATTTTGCCGCAAAGAAGGCGAAAGTTTTTTGGTCCCGTTTTTGGCCCTTTTTTCTTCTTTTTTCCGCACCCCTTGTTTTATACCGCTTCACGATGCTTCGCCCGCATCTTTTATCCCTCGCATTATCAGCCTTATTTTTTGTATTCGCCGTCCAAGGCTCTTTTTGGGGCGTTTTTATATCAAGTTTTTTCATTACCTTTTTTCATCTCGGGCTTTTCTGGGCGCCCGCTTTGATTTTTGGAGTTGTCGCCCTCGTTAAATTTTTTTCAGAAAAAATCATGATATGGCGTTCTGGCGCGGCGCTCGTTCTCGGACTGCTCGCCGGCTGGGTTTTGCGTCCCAATCCTTTCGGAGCTCTTAAAATTGCTTACACCCAAGTTGTTGATTTAATGCTGGTAAAACAAGCCGGGATTCCCTTTAATTTCGGAATGGAGCTTTTTCCGATGCCGTTTGCGGGTCTTGGGGTATTCGCTTTTTTTGTAATTTTATGGCTCGGGGCGGTACTCGTGTTTTTTAACGCCGTATTTAAAAAATCCGTCCCGCTTTCTTTTCGCGAACGCTTGTTCTTGCGGTCAAGTCTGATTCTTTCCGCCGTATTTTTTTTGATGACCTTGTTTTTGGCCCAGCGCTCGTTTGACTTCTGGGTTATGTTCGGAGTTTTGTTTATTGCTTTTGTTTTTACTTATTTTCTGGCAAAAAACATCCGGTATAAATATACTCTTGTTGCCATTTTTTTGATTATGGCCGGGTATAGTTTTTATGGCTATCGGAAAAACATATCCCAATTCGGATGGGATGCCGAAAGATTCAAGCCCGCCTCCGAATGGCTCAAAAAAAATTCCAAAGAGGGCGAAATTGTTTTTAACGTCGCTTGGGAGTATTTTCCGGAACTTTTTTTCTGGAACACAAAAAACCGCTATATAAGCGGAATGGACCCAATTTTTCAGTATATTTACTACCAAGAACTTTACTGGAAGGCGTATTATCTTGAAACCGGGCGTACGACGGGCTTTACTTGCGCTAAAACTTTTTGCGAAGAAAAGAACTTTGAGGACACTTATGATGTCTTGAAAAATGATTTTAAGGCGTCTTTTGTTTTTCTTTCCCGCGCGTATGACGATAATTTATACAACTATTTTTCAAACGATCCGCGCTACTCGTTTGGATACGAAGACGCCAACTCCGCCATTTTTTCTTTAAAATAAAAAAGGCGCCCCAGAACATCGGAGCGCCTTCGCCCGCCGGAGGCGGGGACTGCCTCGCAAGCGGGAGTTGTTTGACCGTTAAAATGGGCAGGGAATTGACTCGGGAAGCATGTAGACGCTTCCCTTGCGGCTTCTGGTGTTAAATATTGCTTCCCATCGCGGCTTTTGGAGTTCGTTTATGAACTCAGAGAGTTTACGAAATCTGGGAGGATCTTGCTGTGTTTGCTTAAAAATCTCTTCATTTTGTAAAAATTTTCCTACGAGTCTGACTGTCGGCCAATTTTTCATGTCATCCCACGGTCCGGGTCCGACGAGTGTGGCACAGAATATGATGTCCATATTTTTTGGAGGCCAAAAGAAAAATGTGTCAGGAGCAATATGGTGGGTGAAAAGGTCGTCGTCATAATTGATCGGGGTTATCGTCAGATATATCTCGATTGCATTGATATTGTTATTCAACCCATCAACCAGCGCCATCATTCTTTTCGCAAGATCAAATGGTCCCGGGGCATCTTCAATTATGAACAGCAATTTCCGCTCCTGTTTTTCCGACACTTCTTTCTGTTGCGGTGCCATCACGGCGCCCTCCCTCAAGGTGCTTTGCCCGTTTTAGCCCGGACATTTGGCTCTTAGCAAAAGGCATAACGCCGTTTGCCGTCCCGCCACACGGCGGATTTACTTTTTACATTGTATCAGATTCTACCAATTTGTCAAGTCGGCAAAATTAAGTTATAATTTAAAAATTGCGGGATCGTCTAATGGTAGGACATCGCCCTTTGGAGGCGAGTATCTAGGTTCCCTGCCCGCCATCGCTGGGACTTGAGCTGGGGAGTCGTCTAACGGTAGGACATTGCCCTTTGGAGGCAAGTATCCTGGTTCGAATCCAGGCTCCCCAGCTCAGGTCCTGGCAGGCGGGGAATCCAAGCCCGGTAGCAGCGAATGTTTCCCAAATTTTAATTTGGTTGAAACATTCAGCTTCCCGAGGCATTAGCCGAGGGACTACCAAATAATAAAACATCATTGCTTTTTTCGCGCTAATATGATATAGTTGACTTGTCATGAAACGAAGAGATGTTCAGCTGGAACTCAATCAGGCGCACACAACCGCCGAGGTTTTCATAAAATCCTATAATCAAACCATCCCGACGGGGTTTCCTGTGGCCTCTGTGGCGGTTCTCAAAAAATTTCAGGAGGCAAATCCGTCGCTTTTTTCAAATAAAGATAAATGGTCAATCGAGAAGCACAGAAAAAAACTGATGGACTGGCTTCCCTCGCATCTAAATGAATCCTAATTCCGTTTTTGAGACGTTCGGCGGTCTTGGTATCGCGCCCTCGCTTTTGGAAATTATCGCTCGAAGCAAATTCACCGAACCTACGCCCATTCAGCGTCAGGCAATTCCGCCGGCGCTTGAAGGCAAAGACGTTGTCGGTATAGCCCAGACCGGCACCGGCAAGACCCTCGCTTTTGGAATTCCCATGATTCAGATTCTGGCGCGCGCCAAAAACCAGGGTTTGGTTCTTTTGCCAACCCGCGAACTTGCTTTGCAGGTGGACGAAGAACTGCATAAAATAGGCCGCTCTTTTGGACTTAAAACCGCGGTATTGATCGGCGGTCTTTCAATAAAACCCCAAATAACGGCTTTGGCCCGCAACCCCCATATAATTATCGCGACCCCCGGGCGTCTCATTGATCATATTCAGCATAGGACCGCCACGCTTGACCGTGTGGGTATTCTTGTGTTGGATGAGGCTGATCGCATGCTTGACATGGGTTTTGAACCGCAAATAAGGCGCATTTTACAGACACTTCCCAAAAATCGCCAAACCATGCTTTTTTCGGCAACGCTTCCGCCCGAAATCATGAGAATCGCATCCAGCCACATGCGCCTTCCGATTAGAATTGAAGTGGCGCCTCCGGGCACAACCGTTCAGGGCGTTGCCCAAGAAATTTTTGTGGTCAAAAAAGAAGACAAACTCTGGCTTCTTGAAAAAATACTTGCCGAGTATAAAGGCTCGGCTTTGGTTTTCACCCGCACCAAGTATGGCGCAAAAAAAGTGACTTACCGCGTCAAAATGATGGGGCATAATGTTGCCGAAATACACGGCAATCGCTCGCTCGGACAGCGCAGAGACGCGCTTGAAGGATTTAAGTCTGGTAAATATCGGGTGCTGGTCGCGACCGACATTGCTTCTCGGGGCATAGATGTGCAGGGGATTGAGCTTGTGCTTAATTTTGACCTGCCCGAGCAGGCTGAAGATTATGTCCATAGGATTGGGCGTACGGCGCGTGCGGGTCGTGAAGGACACGCCATATCCTTTGCTATGCCCGACCAGAGAAGGGAAGTCAGCGAAATCGAATTTTTGATTAAAAAAAATCTGCCTATTTCAAAATTACCCGGCGTTCCGCCCGCGCATCAGGCGCAAATGGCTCCGCCTTCTAGATATCCCCAGCCTTCCGGCGAAAAACCGCCTCAAAAAAAATTTCCTCCGCGTTTCAACCGTCGGGGCTCATCCCGCAGTTTCCGCCCCAGAAGATAAACATTCATTGTTCAATATACCCATATTGAACAAAATGAGTAATAGATAAAACCTTGCTGCGTAATATGCTGCGTAGCATAATAAGGATATGAAAAAATACGTCAGGAAGGTGACGAGGGTCGGGAAGCGGAGTTTGTCGGTCGTGATTCCGGCGGAAATCGCCGACGAACTGAAAATCCGCGAAAAACAAAAACTCGTCATAACACGCCAAGGCAAAAAGATAATAATTGCCGATTGGAAATTAAAAGGCATGAAATAAGTTCAATGACCTCGGATATTTCGGCGTATATGAAAGTGTATGAAATAAAAATGGACGAAACACCGGATTATAACAAAAATGATTTTGTTGAATACTTTTGGCTGACACCGAAAGCGCTTTTTGAGCGCATTTCCGGCGGCGAAAAAACAAAAAGCGATTTGCCAAAACTGGTAAAGCTTTTTTACGGCGATTGATTTCTCGGTAGCGGGATGGTATAGAATAAAATATGAAAAAAATCAGGGCTGTGGCCGTCGTTATCAACGGCGGAAAAGTGCTTATAATGCACCGCATTAAAAACGGAAAAGAATATTATAATTTCCCCGGAGGCGGAGTGGAGAAGGGGGAAACAGTTGAGCAGGCGGTTTTGCGTGAGGTGAAGGAGGAAACATCACTTGAAATAAAAATAGAAAAACCTCTTTATCATCATATTTATGACAATGGAGGCGAGCAATTTTTCTATCTTTGCCGGTATGTATCGGGCGAGCCCAAGCTTGATGAAGGCAACGAATTGAGGGATATGCAGAAAGGAGGGGCGAATTATTACGAGCCCGTGTGGTATGAAATCGGTAAAATATCGCAACTACTTTTCTATCCTCTTGAGATCAAAGATTGGTTTTTGAAAGACGTTAAGTCCGATTTTAAAAATACTCCGCGTGAGGCCAAAATTAAAATTTCAGACTTGCGGCAGTTGGTATAAGGTCGCTGTCTCCGTGTTTTTACCGCTCACCAATTCATTTTGGAATTTTGCAAAATACTAGAATAGTTATATAATAGAGATATGAGAACAAATAAGGTTAGCTATAAGAAGCTTGAGCGGGTAGTAAAAGGCTTTGCCAACCATAGGCGGCTTCAGATTTTGGGATTACTCAAGCGCGAGTCGGAATTGTCTGTTGACGAAATAACGGAAAAACTGAATATCGGCTATATGAACGCCTCCGATCATATTCGTAAGTTGGCGATTGCCGGTTTGGTTCTGAAGCGAAATGACGGGAATAGCGTACGGCATAAAATAACAGACCGTGCTGCAACTATTTTGGAATTTTGCAAAAAACTAGAATAGATTAAGGTACGATTTATTTATGGAACTGCTTCCGGTAAAATCATTTCAGGAAACGCTTCACGGCGGGTATTGCGGCCCGGCTTCCTTGAAAATGGTTTTTGAGTACTATGGCCTTGAAAAAGGCGAGGGGGAGTTGGCTGAAGCGTGCAACCACAATACGGAACTTGGAGTTTCTGCCGAGATTATGGCTGAAACGGCGCGTAAATATGGATTTGATGCCGAGGTAAAAAACGAGTCCGATTTTTCCGAAATTGAGTCGTGGCTCAAAAATAAAGTGCCGGTTATAGTGAATTGGTTCACGCCCGGGCGGAGAGATTACATGGACTCCGAAATGCCGGACGGACATTCGTCGGTGGTGGCCGGCATTGATGATGAAAAAATTTATTTACAAGACCCTGAAATAGGAGGGATCCGCGAAATTCCGCGAAAAGAGTTTCTCCGCGTCTGGTTTGATTTTCCCGGTGCCGCCATAACCAAACCCGAAGACATTATTTTACGCCAGATTATAATAATCCGTCCAAAAGAGTAAAATAATCACATGCTCAAACAAATAATTAAAATTTTGGTTTTGCTGGCGGTAGTTTTTCTTTTGTGGGCGCTTGGCAAGAGTTTACAAGTTAATTAATATTGAAAATATGGCAAAAGTTATTACAACCGAAGAATTAAAAAAGAAAATTGATGCCAAAGAAAATTTTTATTTGATAGACGCAAGGGGCGAAAACGGCTTTAAGGCAATGCATATTCCCGGCGCGAAAAACGTGCCAAATACCCCCGATTTTTTGGATAAATTTGAGAAGGAGGTCGGAGCGCCAAAGGATGCCGAAATAATAATTTACTGCGGTTCAGCCGCATGCATGGCATCGGTTGAAGCAGCCCAAACTCTTGAAAAAGCAGGTTATACCAACGTTGTTCACCATAAAGACGGCGTTGCGGGGTGGCAGTTGGTCGGATACGAGTTTTCTATTTCATGATCGTCTCTTACGAAGATTTTTCCAAAATTGACATAAGGGTCGGGAGAGTCGTTGAGGTTGAGGATTTTCCGAAAGCGAAAAAGCCGGCATTTAAATTGAAAATTGATTTTGGGCCGGAATTGGGCGTCAAAACCTCAAGCGTTCAGGCGGTCGGTCCACACACGAAAGAGGAATTGCAAGGGACGCTTGTTTGCTGTGTCACCAACTTTCCTCCCAAAAAAGTTGCCGATTTTGAGTCCGAAGTTTTGACGCTCGGTTTTCGCAACAACTCCGGCATCGGCTGGGTTTTGATAGCGCCCATCAAGGACTCCATTGATCTTGGCAGCAAGCTTGCTTAAATGAAAATTTTAAAAATATTTTTGTGGCATTTGGCGGTTTTTGTTTTGGGCTCAATCGGGCTTGGAATTTATTTTTATTTCAAAATGGCCAAACTGGCGGGCGTGGCGGGGCTCGGCGCCATAATTATTGCTCCAGCCATACTTTTAATCTACGCAGTCATTTTAGGCATTCTTTGTCTCGTTTCCTTCATTATTTGGCTTGCCGTTTCATATTTTCGCGGACGCTTATGGAATGTTGTAAAATAAACATATGAAGAAAAAATTTGTTGTAAAATCGCGCGGGTTATACGCGGAAGATGACGAAAAGCCGTTTAAAGTCAGCCGGTCGGGGATTGAGCTTTTCGTTGAATGTCCGCGCTGTTTTTATCTGAATAACCGCTTGGGTATCAGGCGCCCGTCTTTTCCGCCGTTTAACATAAACAGCGCGGTTGATACTCTCCTAAAAAAGGAATTTGATTTTCATCGCGCCAAAAAAACGGCGCACCCTTTAATGAAAAAATACGGGATTGACGCCGTCCCGTATCAGCACGAAATGATCGACGAATGGCGGGAAAATTTCAAAGGAATCCAGTATCATCACGAGCCCAGCAATTTGCTTATAACCGGCGCTGTTGACGATATATGGGAAAACAAAAAAGGCGAGCTGATTGTTGTGGATTATAAGTCCACCGCCAAAAATGGCGAGGTGGGGCTGGATGCCGATTGGCAGATGGGCTACAAGCGCCAGATGGAGGTGTATCAGTGGCTTTTGCGCCGGCTTGATTTTGAAGTTTCGGATACGGGATATTTCGTGTATTGCAACGGACGCACTGATTTGGAGGCTTTTGACGGGAAAATAGAATTTGACATCAGTGTCTTGCCTTACACCGGAGATGACGCATGGATTGAGCCGGTGATTACGGAGCTTAAAAAAATCATTTCGGGCGATGAAATTCCGCAAGCGGGCGAGGATTGCGAGTATTGCGGGTACGCCCAAGCGCGAGTGATGCATGAACAATAAAAACGGCGTTTTTGTCGGCATTGATATCGGCGGGACGAAGATCCGTGGGATTTTGTGGGATGGAAAAAAGATTTTACGAAAAAGAGAAACAAAAACGCCTCAAAGTCGGGCTGGTTTTGAGTATGCGCTGAAAGGGCTTGTAAGGGATTTAACGCGCGGAAAAAAAATTGCGGGAATCGGCATCGGTTCTGCTAGTGTTGTGTCGGGAACGACTCTGAAATTTAGCACCAATATCCCAAAAATCAAAAATTTCGATTTAATCAACTTGAGGGATGGAATCCCTCAAGTTGGTATTACTCCGCTAAGGGTTGATAATGACGCTCGTGCTTTTGCGAGAGGCGAGTATTTGTTTGGCGCTGGGCGTGACAAAAAAAGCGCGTTTTTTCTAACCATTGGCACAGGAATCGGCCGGGCCGTAGGCAGAAACGGAAAAATTTTGAAAATTAAAAAGCTTGAATATGCCGAGAAATGGGAGCGCGAATACCAAAAAATCCGTGATAAAAAAAACGATTCGGAGCTTGCCAAATTTCTAGGTAAGAATTTGGCAAAACTCATCAAGCCATACAAACCGCAGGCAATAATCATCGGCGGGGGAGTGGTGATGAAAATAAAAAATTTCATTTCAAAATTAAAAAAGTCGTTTATAAAAAACGGTCTCAAAGTTCCGGTCCTAAAATCCCGTCTTGGCGACCACTCCGCCGCCCTCGGCGCTGTTTTGCTTTTTGAATAAAATAAGATAAGGCATTTAAAGCAAATTTTGGTTTTTATCAAATGAAAGTATAATCAATTCATGTGGCTTTTGGTGGCGATTGCGGCGCAGTTTGTAAACGGAAGTTCGGCGGTAATAGACAAACTGCTTTTGAGAAAGTCTTATCCTAACCCCGTCGGCTACACTTTTTGGCTTGGAGTGCTGGGTATTTTCTCGTTGGTTTTTCTGCCTTTCGGTTTTAGAATGCTTAATTTTTCGGAAGCGGGAGTCGCGATGCTTGCGGGGGTGTTTTTCATTCTGGCGATGCTTTTTTATTTTTACGCCCTTTTTTACGGAGAAGCGTCAAATTCGGTTATTTTAATTGGTGCTGTCTCGCCGATATTTACATTTTTTTTCAGTTCATGGATTTTGGGAATTGAGCTGACTGGCCATCAGTTAATCGGTTTTTCTATTTTAATTTTAGGCGGGATTATTTTGTTTTTTGTTGAGAAAAAGGGCCTTCGCTCAAAAATCGCCATTTTTGCGCTTTTATCCGCTCTTGCTTTTGGTCTTTCAAACACGCTTACCAAAAGCGTTTTTGAATTTTCAAACTTTGCCACGGGATTTATCTGGATTAAATTCGCGGGTCTAATCGCCGTTTTGTCTTTTCTTTTATTTCCCGCGCTTCGCGGGAAAATTTTTAACCCCGAAGGGCGCGACGAATTTCATAACAAATGGGCTTACTTTTTAAACAGGGGATACGCCGGAGCCGGTTCCGTTTTGGTTTATTACGCTTTGCTTTTGGGGCTTCCGCCGCTTGTGGACTCCACCTATAATCTAAAATATATTTTTATTTTTCTTGGCGGGTGGCTGATTTTGCACGAACGTTTTCGCGGATGGGTGTTGGTAGGGAAAATAACCGCTTTGGCTGTAATTTCTTTCGGTGTTTTATGGCTCGCGGCGGGCGAGTATTACAAGTCAGACGCGTGGGCGAGCGTCAGATGGGCGTCTGACGCAGACAGACAAATTATCTGGGGCGTTACATTTTCGCAGAAATTTTCTGAAATGCTCGGTCTTGATTGGCGCGAAAATTACGACGCGATTTTAAACGACTTAAAACCCAAAAGAATCCGGCTTATCGCTTATTGGGATAAAATTGAGCCGGAAAAGGGAAAGTTTTATTTTAATGATTTTGATTATCAGATGAATGAAGCCGAGCGTGTTGGCGTGAGGGTCGTTTTGGCTGTGGGGCAGAAACTTCCGCGTTGGCCGGAGTGTCATGTTCCCGATTGGGCAAAATCAGATCAGGATTTGCTTCAATATGTTGAAGCGGTTGTAAATCGTTATAAAAATCATCCGGCGTTAATTTATTGGCAGGTTGAAAACGAGCCGTTTTTACCGTTTGGGGAATGTCCGGTGCTTGATAAAGAATTGCTGGACAAAGAAATAGCTCTCGTAAAATCTTTTGACCCCGAGCATCCTGTTTTGATCACCGATTCCGGTGAAGTGGGAAGATGGTATTCGGCGGTTCGCGTGGGAGATGTTTTTGGAACAACTATGTATCGCAGGGTTTATAACGATTTTTTTGGATTTATTGACTATCACTTGCCTCCGGAATTTTTCAGGGTTAAAGAAAAAATTATAAGACGGCTTACAGACGAATACGACAAAAAATTCATAGTCATAGAGCTTGCGGCGGAACCATGGCTCCCCAAACAACTTTATGAAACCGGCGTTGAAGACCAGTTTAAAAACTTTGACTTAGATTTTTTCAAAAATACGGTTGATTACGCCAAGGCCGCCAATTTTGGCGAATACTACCTCTGGGGCGCGGAATGGTGGTTTTGGCTCAAAGTTAAGCACAACATGCCCGAATTTTGGGATTTTGCCAAAATTATTTTTTGATATACAATATCCGGATATGCTTAAATTTAATTGGCCGAAAATTTCATTGGTTGCGGCGGCGATTATTATACTCTTTGCCGGGATTTATTATTATTCAAATTATTACTTGAAAGGCGATAGGGGATTTTCTGAAATATCCGCGGGTCTGCGGGAATCGGGCGAATTGGTTTTTGACATGGCTGGCGTTTTGCAAAACAAACTTCCGCAGAGCTTTGCCGGGCTCATTGAAAAAGAAAATGCCAAAGATTTTAAAGGCGCGGTTTTGGTGATTCAGGGCTCTTCGGGCGTGATAGACGAGCTTGCCCAAAAAAACGAAACACTGAAATTGAAAGCCGAAGAATTTAAAGATACGTCTAATTTGTTGGGGGTGAAAGAAACGCGAACTATCGCCGAAAAAACATCGGATATTTTGAGCCGTTTGGTTTTACGTTTTGGAGAAGTGGTTGAGCTTGAACGCGAGCTTTTAGGAATGGCCAAGGATTATTATGAGGGCTTAAGCGTAAACGAAAAAACGGAGCCGCCCTCGTTTATTCAGATCAACGCGAAAATAGCGGTTGCCTCAAACGAACTTTCATCTTTGATTGGCGATTTTGCCGTCTCTTCAAACGACTTAAATGTGATCCTTAACGGACAACCGGCTGTAACAAAAGACGAACTGAAAATTGAAGATGTTGCTCTCGGTCAGGGCGAGGAAGCTAAAAATGGCGATACGCTTGTTGTTCATTATGTCGGAACGCTTCAAAACGGAACAAAATTTGACAGCTCCGTTGACCGTGGTCAGCCCTTCACTTTTGTGCTTGGTTCCGGGAATGTGATTAAGGGCTGGGAGCAGGGTATGCTCGGTATGAAAATAGGCGGGCACAGGCGTTTGACCATTCCGCCCGATTTTGGCTACGGCGCTCGCGGCCAAGGAGCGATTCCGCCAAATTCAACTCTCATTTTTGAAATAGACCTTTTGGATATAAAATAGAGCGATTTGACAGCGCTATTAGAGAATATTAAACTGCCTACATAATACGAAAGTAGTCGAAGCGTATTTTAAAAAAAACAAAAAACAAAAGTGCAAGATTCAAATTTTGGAGGAAATCAGGGAAACGACGGAGGTGGAAGTTTTACCAAACCCCCCATGATTGAGGGCAACTGGAAGTGCTCGGATTGCCAGGCGGAAATAACCAAACTGCCGTTTGAGCCCAAAGAAGGGCGTCCTGTGTATTGTTTGGATTGCTACCGCAAAAATCATCCAAGAAAAGATTTTCGAAGATAAAACAGACTTAAACCCGCCCTTTCGGCGGGTTTTGGTTATCCACAGGAAAAAGACCAAAAAATAATATATGATTAATTGATGGAAAATCAGTCAAAATGGCTTTATGTTTTTGTTTTAATAGTTATCGTGGCTTTGGTCGCAGGATATTTTTATTTTAAAGGCGGTCAAAAAAAAGAACAGTTTCCGTTGCCAGAAAAAGCGTCTGAACCTGCCGTATCAGGGACGCTTCCATCCATCAATACCCAAGCGGAAATTAATGTTCCTGAAATAAATCCGGTTGATAAAGCCAACCCATTCAAAGATGTTTATAAAAATCCATTTGAGTAAAGGGCAAATCAATTTATTCGCCGCCGCGATTATACTCGCTGGCTCCGTTTTAGTTTCTTATACAATTGTTGCGCAGGCGCTCTCAAAAGACGACATAGTTTATCCGGTTAAAGAACTCGGCAACTGCGCGAATGAATCCGAGTGCCGTTCTTACTGCGATAATCCGGAAAACATAAAACAGTGCGTCGCTTTTGCCGAAAAATACGAGTTGATTCCAAAAGACGAATTGGAGCATGCCAAAAAATTTATCGCCGCGGGCTCCAAGGGTCCGGGCAGGTGTAATTCTGCCGATTCGTGTGAATCTTATTGCGAAGATATTTCTAATATTGATGAATGTCTTGCTTTTGCCGAACGAACTGGTTTGATGCCGCCCAGCGATCTGGAAGAAGCGCGAAAGGTGCAGGCAGCTTTGAAGTCAGGCGCGACATTGCCTGGGGGATGTCGCAATAAAAACGAATGCGAAACGTACTGCGAAAACCCGGATAATATGGAAGCCTGTATTGCTTTTGGGGAGGCCGCTGGATTTATTCCGCCTGACGAACTGGAAGAGGCGCGGAAGGTTTTGGTTGCCATTAAGGCAGGCGCGAAACCGCCGCCTTGCCGCGGAAAAGCCGCCTGCGACTCTTATTGCCGTGTTCCAGAAAATATGGAGTCGTGCCTCGCCTTTGCTGAATCTGCAGGACTTATTCCCGAAAATGAGTTGCAGGACGCGAAAAAGATGCTTCAAGCAATTAAAAAAGGAGTTAAGCCGCCGGCTTGCGGAAGCAGGGAAGAATGCGATGTTTATTGTTCCGAAGACGCCCATTTTGAAGAATGTTTGAATTTCGCAGAAGCCGCCGGGTTCATAGCGCCGGAAGAAGTTGAAATGGCCCGAAAAACGGGAGGCAAGGGGCCGGGAAATTGCAAGGGTCGCGAGGAGTGCGAATCGTTTTGTCAGGATCCGGCAAATCAAGAAACCTGTTTTAATTTCGCGAAAGATCACGGACTTTTAAAAGAAGAAGATTTGAAGCGAATGGAAGAAGGGAAACAGCAAATATTGCAAAGCATTGAAAATGCTCCGCCCGAAGTTAAAACATGTTTGGAAAGCGTTGTTGATATAGAGGGTATTCGTTCTGGAACCGTCATGCCAAGAGAAGACATTGGGCAGGCGATGCAGAGGTGTTTTGAGCAATTTATGCCAAAACCAGGCGAATTCGGCCCGCCTGGAGAAGGACAGATGCCGCCCGAAGGATTTAACTCTCCGCCGAGATTTGAGGAGGGACAGGTGCCTCCTGAAGGGTTTCGGCCTCCGGAAGGATTTAGACCGCCGGAGGGTTTTGAAGGACAATTTCTGCAAACGGGCGAGCATACCGAAGGATTTAGACCGCCTGAAGGGTCCGGGGAACAATTTCAGCAAGAGTATCAGCGTCAGTACGAACAGCAGTATCAACAACAGTATCAGCAAGAGTATCAGCGCCAATATGAACAGCAATACCAGCAGCAGTATCAGCAGCAAGAACAGCAATTTCAACAACAACTTCAGCCGCCTCTGGAGAGTTATTCGGCTCCATCCGAGCCCTTACCTCCGCCCCCATCGCCGGCAGAGCCAACCTCCGGCGTTGGCTTCAACTCTATTTTAGGAACGGTTATCGCCCCGTTTATTCAGCTTTTAGGTTTTTAGTTTTAATTTAAAATCGCTCCGATAATATCTGGATAGCCGTTTAAAAACTCGGTTGCGCTTTGATTTTTTTTACCCTCCATTTGCAACTTTTTAACCAAAATCGCGCCTTCGCCACAGGTTATTCCTAATTCAGAGTTTTCTCGGCGGACAAAGCCGGGCTTTGTCCGCTTTTGGTCTAAGTCCGACTTAGACCATTTGGGTTGAGCTTCAAGAATTTTTATTCTACGCTCGTTCCAAAACGCATAAGTTCCCGGCCAAGGATTCAGCGCCCTTATTTTTCGCTCAATTATTTCAGCCGTCTCCGCCCAGTCAATATGCCCGTCTTCTTTTGTAATTTTTTTGGTATAAGTCGCTTTTGAGTGGTCTTGTTCTTTCGACTCAATTTTTCCCGTAAGCCATCTCGGGATCGTTTCAACCAGTAATTTTCCACCAAGTTCAGCCAAGGAGCCGTAAAGTTTTAGAAATTTGAAATTAGAAATTTGAAATTCAAATTCTCGTTGCGCGAGAATCGGCCCATGATCCATTTTTTCATCAATCAGCATTATGGTTGCGCCTGTTTTTTCGTCTCCCGCAAGCATTGCCGAGCGAATAGGGTCCGCACCCCGCCATTTCGGCAAAAGCGAAGGATGAACATTCAAAATTCCCTTCGGAAAAATGTCCAGAATCTCTTTTGGAATAATTTTTCCGTATGATGCCACCACCGCTGTTGAACACTCGGTGTTTAACAATTTTTGCGTAAAATCGGGAGATTTTAGATTTTCCGGCTGTAAAACGGGAATATTATTTTTTTCAGCCCAAATTTTTACAGGAGAAGGCTTTGGTTTTAGTCCGCGCCCGCCCATGCTGTCGGGAGTTGTGATAATCAGCTTCGGCAACCATCCTTGTTTTTTGAGCTCCTCTAAAATTGGGAGGGCGAAATCCGATGTTCCAAAAAAAATAAAGGACATCATATTTTATCCATTTTTTCCGCTCTGTCCACGAAAATAACTCCATTCAGATGGTCAAACTCATGCTGAATGACTTGCGCCAGAAGCCCTCCGGCGCCGCGTTTAAACTTAACGCCTTTTTCGTCGAAAGCCTCAACCGTCACGTTGGTTGAACGCCGGACTTTTCCGAATGAGCCTGCGACCGAAAGACAACCCTCGGAAAGAAGGCCCTTTTTTCTTGAAAGTTTTGTGATCTTCGGATTTATGAAAACCGCGTATTTTTCTTCAGCCTTTCTTTTTTTGATATCCTCCGCGCTTTCTTTTTGAGTGAAAGCCGAGGGTTTAAAAACGTATTCGGAAACTATGAATACGGATTTGGAAACGCCGATTTGCGGAGCAGCGAGTCCTATTCCCTGCGGTTCTTTGCGTAAGGCGTCGGACATGCGCGTAATCAGTTCGCGCGTTTCTTTTGATTTTATTTTATCGGCCGGAACATCTTCCGAGTTTCTGCGCAGTATTTTGTTTCCTATTTGGACTATTGTCATTTTATCTCCCCGAACGGGAAACCATAATAAACAAAGTTTTTAGCGCTATCGTCAGATCGAGCCCCATAGACCGGTTTTTTATGTAATAGAGGTCGTATTGGAGTTTTTCCATGGCGTCTTCAACCGACGCTCCGTAAGGAAAATTTATCTGTGCCCATCCTGAAAGACCCGGACGGACCAAAAGTCTCATCATGTAATGCGGTATTTGTTTTTTTAATTCCTCGACAAATTCCGGTCTTTCCGGCCGGGGTCCGATGAGTGACATCTCGCCTTTAATTACATTCCAAAGCTGCGGCAATTCATCGAGGCGGGTCTTGCGGAGAAATCCGCCGACTTTGGTAATCCTTTCGTCATCTTTTTCGGCCCAAACAGCCCCGTTTTTTTCGGCATCCTTGACCATGGTGCGGAATTTTATAAGTTCGAACAGGTGTCCGTTTTTGCCCACCCTGCTTTGCCGGAAAAAAGCCCGGCCGGGGCTGTTTATCTTTATCGCAAGTATAATAAGTGGGAATAAAAACAGCGCCAACACACCCAATACTGCCGAAACAGCCAGATCAAACGCGCGCTTGGCTGCTTCGTAAGCCCTTTTTTTATTTTCGGTAAGGTTTTCCAAAAACCACATCTCACTTATCATAGAGACCGGTATTTTGCCGGTAATGTATTCGTAAAATTGGGCAAAATTAAGATAGGCTATTCCCAGCGGTAAAACCTCGTAAAGCATTTTTATAAAGTCGGCATTACTGCTAACGTCTCCGGAAGCAACGACAAGACGGGCTCCGGTGCGGTTGATTATTTTGGCCAAATCGTGGTTTAAGACGAATACCGGCAAGCCGGTTTCCGATTTAAGAATTGTTTCGCTCGGCAGAATAACGGCAGCCGGCTCGTATCCCAAAAACTGATTGTTTTGAAGAAGCCTTGCTATATTTTCGGTTTCGCGTGACCACCCGAAAAAAATAATCTTTGCGCCGGCGGATTGTAAAATAACCGTTATGTAAAATTTTCGCCAGGCAAGAAGCAAAATGACGGAGATAATCAAATCTATCACCAGGTTTGTTTTCGGGGTTATGACGCTTTGCGTCCAGAGATAGAATAGAATAATACCCACTATTCCCGCCACAAGCATTGTGCGTATCAGGCGTTCGTGAAATTGTTCTTTGGCCGAAAATGAAATCGGATCATATAGTCCGGCGACGAGGAAAATTAGAATCCAGATGGCAAAAAGCACCGAAAAGGGGAGAATGTGCAGATTAAACCATTTTTCAAATTCATCGAGGCTGTAGCGCAAAAACAGCGTTATAACTAACCCCGAATAGAGAACAATAATGTCTCCAAAAATTAAAAACCCCGACCTTAATTTATGCGCGCTCATTGCAAGTATTTTAGCACGATTTTCGGATTTAATCCACCGCCATGCCAGTTGCTTTTTTAGCCGAAACCGTTTTATTATATCCGTATGCTTAAACCTAAAATAGGCGTAGTCGGAGTGGGGATGGTTGGCGGAGCCGTGAAAAAATATTTTGAAATCAAGGGCTTCAAAAGAGGCCGGGATCTGTTTTGTTTCGACGCCGACCCGAAAAAAGGGTTTAAGGACGACGTTTCCGCGGCTGACATTGTTTTCGTCGCCGTTCCGACTCCATCGAAAAAAGACGGATCGTGCGATACCGGAATCATAGAATCAGTTATAAAAAAATATTCTCCAAGTTCCAAAGTTATGGTAATAAAGTCAACGGTTGTTCCGGGCACAACCGAGCGTTTGGCCCAAAAGTACAACTGTGCTCTGATTTTCAGTCCGGAGTTTTTGACCGAGGCCAAATCGTGGGAAAATATGATAAATCCGGATCGTCAGATTATTGCTCCAACGTCTAAAGCCAGATCTGTGGCCTCGGCCGTTTTACACCTCCTTCCTCCGGCTCCGTTTACGGCACCCAAGCACAAAAAGGCCTTGCGCTGGGCCGACATCAAACCGACCGAGGCCGAATTGGGAAAATATGCCGCAAATACGTTTGGGGCGCTAAAAGTAACTTTTGCCAATGTTTTTTATGATTTTTCCAGAATGCTTGAAAAACACGCAATCGGAAACACAAAGGGGGTCAAAATAGGTTACAATAATATACGCCGTGTTTTGGCCGAAGATCCAAGAATAGGCGATTCGTGGCTGAATGTTGATCATGGCGATTACCGCGGATACGGCGGGTATTGTTTTCCCAAAGACACCGAGGCAATTATGGCCTTTGGCCGCGATTTGCTTAAAAATATTCCGCATGGCAAAGACAGGACTGTTTTTAAAAAAGGCCTTGCGTTTCTTGGATCAATGCGCGAATATAACGACGCGGTTCTGGCTTCGCAAGGGCTGACTTCCGCCAACGTCAGCTGTCACGATAAGGAGCTTTTAAGAATTATAAAAAATTTCAAAAAAAATAATCGCAAAAACAAAAAATAATATGACCCGCATTTTGGTAACCGGAGGAATGGGTTTTATCGGCTCGCACATCGCGGACGCTTGTGTGGCCAGAGGGGATGAGGTTTTTTCCGTTGATGATATGCATGCCGGAAAAGATGAGAACGCCAATCCTAAGGCCCCCAATTTTTTAGTTGATATTTCAGATCACGCGGAACTCGAAAAGGTTTTTGAAAAAACACGGCCGGAAATTATTTTTCATTGCGCGGCTCTCGCGCGGATTCAGCCGTCTTTTGAAAACCCGGAAAGATATTTTGATGTTAATTCCATTGGGACAAGAAATGTTTTGGTTCTGGCCAAGACCTTCGGGATAAAACGCGTGATATACTCGGCTTCTTCTTCGGCTTACGGCGACCAAGACGCGCCGGCGCTCAAGGAGGAAATGAAAATAGTTTCTCAATCGCTCCATCCTTATGGTTCAACCAAAAGGATGGGCGAGATGCTTATGAAAGACATGGGCAGATCCACCGGAGGTCCGGAAACGGTTTGTCTGCGCTATTTCAACGTTTACGGTCCCCGCCAGACAACGACCGTGGACGGTCCATATGCGACGGTTATCGGAATATTTTTGGATCAAGCGAAAAGAGGCGAGCCGTTAACCGTTGTGCCCGACGGCCATCAAAAACGGGATTTTACTTGGGTTGGAGACGTGGTGCGGGCAAATCTGCTTGCGTCCGAGTCTTCGGAAGCGGGCGGAGGGGAAATAATAAATATCGGTTCCGGGGAGAACCATTCCGTTTGGGAGGTTGCGGGTCTTGTTTTGGGCGAGAAAAATTCCGTACCCGAAAACATGCTTTCGTCGGGGAAATGCGTAATGGCGCCTGAACGAAGGGGCGAGGTTCGCGCGACTCTTGCCGATATTTCTCTTGCAAAAAAGCTTTTAAATTGGAGTCCGGAAATGAAATTTGAGGACGGTATTAGAAAACTAAAAGAAATGCATAGAATCGTTTAGAAATCCCTTTATCCACATATCTATTGTATTTGTTTATTGGCCGTGCTATAATGGTCTTGTGAGTGTTTTTCGCCGCAAGGCGGAAGTACATACTATGTTCGCATAGGACCCTGCCGTTAGGCGGGGTCTTGTGTTTATAGGGGGGTGTTTTATAATTATGTTAGCCAGCGTTTTGGTGGCTGGAAGAGCCGGCACTCACATAAGAACATGGTGTGGAGTAAACCCTTTTCCAGCCTCTAAAGCACTGGTAAAATTATTGGTTTATGGTCCGTAATTATAAGTTAATAGTTGATATTTTATAAATATGCTGAATAGAACGATTTTTAAGATTATGGTTTTTGGTCTCGTTTTGTCGTTTTCGGCGGGACTTTTTGCCCAGCCTGTTTTTGCCGACCACCCGGAAGAAGAAGTTTTACCTGAAGCGGGTTTAACTTCCGCGAGCCCTTTTCATGTCTTTGAAAGGTTCGGCGATTGGGCCAGATTGAACGTTTTGACTTTCGGCGCCGTTAGAAAAGCGGAGGTCAAAGTTCAGATTGCGGAAAAACGATTGGCGGAATTAAAAGCCGTTGTTGAGGCGGGAGCCGACGCTTCGGTGGTTGAAAATGCGGAGGGTTTTGTCGATTCAAGCTCCACGAGCCTGCAAAACGACGCAGATACGCTTGACGCAAGAGGACAAGACGTGTCGGGCCTGATTGAAAAATTAAACGCTCTTTCACTGAAACAGCAGTCTGTTCTGGAAGGTGTTTTGGAACGCGCTCCGGAGCAGGCAAAGGAGGCTCTTGCCAGAGCCCTCGAAAACTCAAGGAAGGGACTAGAAAGAGCCGAAGAAGTTCTGGGGCGTCAAGTTGAAAAAAAGTTAATTAAGGAAGAAAAAGCCAAAGAAATTCTTACAAACTCCGTTGAACGGCTTAAAGAACAAATTGAGAATAGAAGCGAAAAAATAAAAGAGATCGCATCCAAAGGAGAAGTTCCTCCGGAGGTTCAGGCCGCCTTTGAAGAAAAGATAAAACTTTTGGAGGACAGGCTGATAAACATTGAATCAAAAGAAGAATTTAAAGAAGCTAGGGCGGGTATTAAGGAGGGCCTGAAAGACGCGGCCTCCTCCGTTTTGGAGCTAAGAGCCGAGCATAAATTACGGGATGAAGTAAGTGAAGGATTTTTAAGAGATGTTGAAAAAGAAAGGGTTGATGTTGCCCAAAAAGCGAGAGAGGCGATTGTTTCAGCCGAAAAGGCGATGAGTGAGGCGAGGGCGGCTCTGGCGCGCGCCGAATCAGCCGGAAAAGTTATTCCGGAGAATGTCAAAGAACTTTTACGAAACGCCGAAGAGCATCTTAAAAAAGCAAAGGAGGCGTTTGAAGCTAAGAAATTCGGAGAGGCTTTCGGGCAGGCGACATCCTCTTTCAGAAACGCTTCCGCCGCGATTAAATCGATAATCGCTTCGGTTCAGGCTCAAAACTTGAGGGCGGTGGAAGCAAAACCGACCGAGACCGGAGCTGTCAACGCCAAACCGCTCCCTGTGGACAGGCTCCAGGCCGAGCAAAAACCGACTTCGGTTGAATTAAAACCGGTCTCGGATTTAAATTCGGGCGTTTCTAATACGGCGTCCGTTGTTCCAGCGCGGGTTGATGTGGTGTTTACGGACGAGGGATTCAGGCCCGGCGAAATAAAAGTTCGGAAAGGAGGGACGGTTGTGTGGACCAATAAAAGTTCTGTAGCAATGTGGCCTGCGTCAGCCGTTCATCCGACACACGATATTTACCCGCAAAAGGGCGGGTGTCTTGGAAGCGCTTTTGACGCCTGCCGCAGGGTTGCTCCGGGAGAAACATACGAATTTAAATTTGACCATGTTGGAACCTGGAAATATCACGACCACATCGGCGCGTCTAATTTCGGCGCGGTTACGGTTGTGGAATAGTTGATGCTTAATATCCAAGAAAATATCGAGCTTGCAAGCCACACCGTTTTTAAAATCGGCGGGCCGGCAAAATATTTTTGCGAAACAGCCTCGGCCAACGAACTGGCCGAGGCTGTTTTGTGGGCGAAAGAAAAAAATGTTCCGTTTTTTGTTTTGGGCGCGGGGTCAAACGTTTTGGTTTCGGATAAAGGATTTGAGGGGCTTGTCATAAAAAATAAAGCTACAGGTATTAAACTTGGACACTCCGTGTCCAAGTTGGTGATTGAAGCAGAGGCGGGGGCGCAAATGGCTAGAGTTGTCGCCGAGTCGGTCAAGGCGGGACTTTCCGGTTTTGAATGGGCAATCGGAATTCCCGGCACCATAGGTGGCTCTGTCAGGGGAAATGCCGGATGTTTTGGTTCCGAAATGAAAGATGTCGTTGAATCAGTTGATGTTTTTGACGCAAAAAATAACGCAAACTCTAAACTGCCAACCGCAAACTGCGATTTTGGCTACCGGGACTCTGTTTTCAAACATAACCCGAATTTAATTATTTTGTCGGCGACTTTAAAACTTGCAAACGGAGACCCCAAAAAATCTCAAAGTCTTGTTGCAGGATACGCAAAAAAACGGGCCGAGTCTCAAGACATCGGCCAAAAATGCGCCGGATGCATTTTTAAGAACGTTGAGTGGTCCCGTAAAGACATAGATAAGACATTCATGCTTGAAAAATTTCCCGAGCTGAAGCAGTTTTCAAATCAAAAATCGATTCCGGCCGGATTTCTGATTGATTTTTTGGGTCTTAAAAACTCAAAAGTCGGCGGAGCGGAAATTTCAGCCAAGCATGCCAATTATTTCATAAACACAGGGGGTGCTGTCGCCGAAGATGTTTTAACTTTGGCCGCAATGGTCAAAGAGAAAATTCAAAATCACTATGGAGTGTACTTGGAAGAAGAAATTCAAAAATTATTCTGATTTTTGGCCCAAAATGGTGTCCACAACCGTTTTAATCGAAGAATAAGGCAGGGCGCCGGGGATTGTCGTTCTTTGGCCGTCAGGCGCGATTATTATACTGTAAGGCGTTCCTCGTCCGCCGGATTCAACCGCATCATTGTAGTTGTCGGCAACGCGCTGGGCGTGCCTTCTTTCGTCAAGACATTTTTGGAACTCGTTTTTGTCTAAGCCGATATATTCGGCAATTTTTGGAAGTAAAGCCAAATCAAGGCCGTTATTTGACGGGGTTATTTCAAAAATACGGTCAAGGTATGCCCAAAACGCATCATTACCCCCGAGTTCCGCCGCGCATTCTGTGGCCTCGGCTTCCTGTACGGCTTTAGGATGTATCTGGGGGAGAGGGAAGTGGCGGTAGATCCATGCTACTTGGCCGTCGTAGTCGGTTACCACTTGGTGCATAACTTGATGGAATTGTTTGCAGAAAGGGCATTCGGCGTCCGAATATTCTATTATTTTAATTGGAGCGGAAAGATTACCCAAAACATGGTCGTCGTCCGATGCCGGCTCAATGTCACTATCTGATGAGCCTGTTTTTGCGACAGCCGCGATTTCGGATCCTGTTTTTAATCCAAATCCTCCGCCAAGCGAGTAAATTACGGCGCCCGATATTAATAGCCCGGCTAAAACTATCGCTGCCGGAACAAACAATTTGTTGTCTTTCATATAATGATATTCTAGGGTAATATTTCTTTATGTCAATAAATCCGGAGAAGACTCTTTACTGGCTAGTAAGGGCGGGCGCCTACGTTTTACCGTTTACCCTTTTGATAATCGCCAATAGCATGTTTTTTCCGTTTATAAGCGGAAAGAACTTTGCTTTTCGGATTGTTGTGGAAGTTATAGCCGCCGCTTGGGCCGGACTTTTAATAATAAATTTTAAGAAGTATTGGCCAAAATGGAATTTGCTCGCGACCGCACTCACCATATTTGTTGCCGCTATTTTTATCTCCGCTGTTTTCGGAATCAATTTTTCTATGAGCCTGTGGTCAAGTTACGAAAGGATGGACGGCGTTATAACGCAGATCCATCTTTTGGCGCTTTTTCTTGCTCTTGTCGGAACCTTCAGGACGCGGCGCGAGTGGTTTTCGATTTTCGGTGTCTCAATAGCCGTAAGCGTTCTGGTTGCCCTTTATGGCCTGTTGGAATATGCCGGGCAGATATCTTATGGCCAAAGTTTGCATTCGCGAATTATCTCAACGCTTGGCAACCCTATCTATGTTGCCGCCTATCTCTCCTTTCATGTATTTTTAATCATCTACCTTTTGGGCGAGATTAAAAATAAATATTTGAAATGGCTGCTTGGCGCAGTTCTTCTCTTCGAGCTTGCTATTATTTTTATTACGAAGGGCCGCGGAGTTTTTGTCGGACTAATTGCCGGAGTAGTGATTGCGCTTGCGGCGTTTGTTTTTACGGAAACCAATATTAAGAAAAAAATAATTTTTGCGTTTATTACGGCAATCCTGGTTTCAGCTCCGATTTTCCTGAATGTTTTTAGGGAGGCGGAGTTTATAAGAAGTAACGGCACACTTTCCAGATTTGCCGATATAACTTTACAAGCTGGACAAACCCGTTTTGTTATCTGGAACATGGCTTGGGAGGCTTTTAAAGAAAAACCTGTTTTAGGGTGGGGGAGCGAAAATTTTATCGTTGCTTTTGCAAAATATTACGATGCTAAAATTTTTGGGGTGGAGCCGTGGTATGATCGTACGCACAACATGTTTCTTGAATGGCTTGTTGGGGCGGGGTTGGCCGGCTTTTTGGCATATATCTTTTTAATATCCGCCGTTTTTTGGACTATTGTGGGGGCGGTTTTATCCGGCGCTTTTAGCTCAAAACAAGCGTTTATTTTCTCCGGCATGATGGTCGCTTATTTGGTTCAGCTTATTTTTGTTTTCGACACCCTGGGGACGTATATAATGTTTGTCTTTTTTGCAGGTTTCTTTTCGGCCGCGAGTTCTTATCCGGAAGAATGGAACGCAAAAACCTCCCTTTTTCGCGCTTTGAAAAATGTTAAAACCAAAGATTTTTATCCGTACAGAATTTCAACCTCGCGTCTTTCAGCCGTTATCGGCGTTTTTGTCGCGGGAGCGGTAATTGTCTATTTTGTGAACGTAAGGCCGATTGGCGCGAATCGCGCTTTAATGAGAGGGCTTACATATTTCAACCAAGGACAATTGGCTGAATCATACGAAAATTTTCAAAAAGCCCTTAAATTATCAAAGGGCACCGTGGGTGAGACGGAAATCGCGGAACATCTCGCTTTTAGTACTTACAACTTATTTTCCTCGCCCGAGCTTCTTAAAAAACCGGAAGGCGAAAATTTTTATCGTCTGGCCAAAGACGAATTGGAAAAACAGGTCGCGAAAGGCGCTGGAAATTACCCCAACATCAAACACAATATTTTACTCGCCCAGCTTTATCATCAAAAAGCTGTTTTTGACGGAGATGCCGTTGCTTTACAAAAGGCATTTGAAAATTACGAAAAAGTGATATTGGACGCCGCGCCAAATTACGTGAGCGTATATCCGGTTTACGCTACCCTTCTTGCTCAAACCGGAAATTTGATCGGTGCCACACTGCTCACCCAGAAAGCGTCCGAAATTTTGGAATCAGCCGGAAACTATGACGCGCGCACTTTTTATTCCGTACCTCTATTTTATACGGCGGAAAAAAAATATGACGAAGCATATAAGGCGCTTGCCAATATCGCCGAAAAACACCCTTATTCATCGAAAGAAGTTCTTGATCCGGAAATGACGAGAAATATAATTACAACTACCGCTTCTCACGGAAAAGACGCCTTGCCTTTTCTTGAAAAAATTTACGAACTTGACAATAAGTTTGTTTCCGTACGGCTAATGCTTGCGCAAATTCACGCCGAGGCCGGAAATAACGACGAGGCGATATTTTACGCAAACGAGGCGTTAAAACTAGATCCGTCTTTACGGCTCCAGGTCGACGGTTTTCTTGAAGCCATTATACAAAAAAAATAGAGCAATCTGTTTCCAAATTATTCACATAGGCTTTTTGACTCCGGCTTCCCCGTGGTATTATATAATTATAAAGATCGTTTATTATAAAAATAATTTAATAATATAATGGAAAAAATAAGAAATAGTATTAGCGCCATTAAGGAAAAAACCAAGCATGTTGCCCATGTTTGTAAGGGGCTTTGTGTTAATTTTTGCGCAAAATGCGTACCGTTTTTAAAGAATTTAGGCGCGCATAAAACACAAATCATCGTGGCCGCTGCGGTTGTTGTTCTTGCTATGGGCGGCGCTTTCGCGTTTTATCTTTCAAAAGACGCGCTCATCTCATGGTTCAAAGAAGAAAGTCCGACATTTTCCGCCATCAGAAAAGCGGAGCTTGTGGCCACCGGAAAAGTTGGCTCAAAAGTTTTAATGGGCGATCTGGAGATAAGTTTGCTTGATGTTGTCGAGGGCTCATATCACCCACTTGAGGTGGATGAAGAGTTTAAAAGAGTCCCTCCGCGCGGATATTTTGGAGCGCGCGTTACGATTTTTAACACAGGATATAATGAGAAAGAATTTCTTCTGATCGCTCTTACGGACGATTTGGGCAATCAGTATGAAAGAGACAAGGATGTGGATTTTTATGTTGATGGCATAAAAGATTTTGGACCGGCGCGTGAAATTTACCCACGAACCATAAGGGGGGGAGATATTGGAAATGAAAAGTATTATTTGCTTTTTTCGGAGATTCATTCTGACGCCAAAAAACTTCAGTTGGTGATAGTAAGCGAGACCCAAAACAAAAAGGCCGTTTTTGATATAGATAGGTAAAAATTTCGTTTGCTCGCGTTTTTATATATCGGACTCGCGCTCTATTTTATACGATTTATATATGATTTCTATAATCGGATTTATACAGACCTATATATCTGGAAAATTTGACAACAAAAATACGATCGTAGTTCTTTTGTTTAATTTTATTAATGGATTATGGTCGGCAATAAAGTAAAATAAGTAAGTAAAATGCAAACTATGAATAAAACACCGAGTAAATATATGAACAAAAAAGATCCGAGAGGTTCTGGTTTGGGTCCAGTTGCGCAAAAGATTTTACTCTTATTGTTTGGCGGACTGGCTCTGGGGTTAAGCCGCAATCCGCGAAATTATTTTAAAATTATGGGCGCCATCGCCGCTGATTGGAAGGAGATTGACCGCGAAAATCTTCGGCGCACCATTAACCGTCTTTATGAATCCAAGTTAATAAAAACGGCTCGCAATAAAGACGGAACTTTTACGCTCACGCTTTCTCGAGAGGGAAAGGAAAAAGCGCTGACATACAAAGCGCAGAGTATAAAAATTTTGCCGATGAAAAAATGGGACCGGAAATGGCGTATCGTTTTATTTGATATTCCGGAAAAATCCAGAATTGTAAGAGACGCGCTTCGTAGGGCCTTGGTGCGTGCGGGATTTTTTGAATATCAAAAAAGCGTCTTTGTACATCCTTTTGAGTGCCAAAACGAAATCGATTTTATAATTGAATTTTTTCAGGCGCGCTCCTATACTCGTTTCGTTATTGCCGACTCACTTGATAACGAATTTCATTTAAAAAAACATTTTGAATTAGAATAAAACGGCTCTGTAAAACCTAAAAAAATTAAAAACGAAATTCGTAAAGAAAAAAACGATCGTGCTTATATTGTCGGATTTTATTTAACTATTCAGGGGCCATGTTTTACCACCAGGCGACGTATTCTATTGTTTTGGCCTCATTATGCCGGGGAGTTCAAACTGTAAAAGATAAAATAAAAAAATCTAAAATAAAAAAGGCTGTGGATAAGTGTGTTTATTTTGTTACAGAAGAACGTCTTCTTAATGTGGGTTATTTTTAAATTTGGATCCTCAAAGTTTCACAAACGAGGTGAAACATCAATGGGCGCATATTAAACCTTATTAAACCTTAATAAAATATTAAGATTTATTAAGGTTTATGACAAAAATCCGGACTGATTGGCCTGAATTTTTTCTCTTGTTTTTTAACTTACGCGTGAAGGCGTTTTTGGCTGACTTTTGAGGCGATTTTTCCTTCATTCGCGCCCCTATAATGAGGTATAATTTAATTACGGTTTTTAATACAAAAAATGGGGAATAATCGCGGTCAATTTTTTAAAAATTTCCTGATCTTTTCTTTCGGGGTTTTTGGCTTTTCGGCACTGATTTTTCAGGTTGTTTTTGCCAAAAATCTGGTACTTTTGTTTGGCCTGACTGCTCCCGCGATCGCTACGGTGCTCGCGGTTTATTTTTCAGGGCTTGCTTTGGGCAGTTTATTTTTTGGCAAAATTTCCGACAGGTTTTCCTACACTAAAAACTTGCGGCTTTATGCCGCTCTTTTTATTACAACAGCGGTCTATGGGTTTTTGTTTCCTTTGATTTTTAAACTTTTAAATCTCTCAATCCTCGCGGTCAACAAATCCTATCCCCTGAACTTTTCCGGTTTTAATTTTTTTGCGTTTTTGTTCTCCTTTCTTTTTCTGGTGTTTCCGGCAATTTTAATCGGCGCTGGATTTCCAGTGCTCAATAAAATTCTGATTCGCCAAGAAACGGAGATTGGCAAAAAAGCTTCACTCATTTATTTTGTTGAAACATTCGGTTCTGTTATCGGCGCGACGTTTGCTGGATTTTGGCTAATTCCGTCTTTTGGAAATAACGCGACAATTTTTACGGCGGCTGGGCTGAATATTTTTCTGGGCGCGATTTTGTTTTTATTTTTTGCAAAAGGGATTAAAGGGGAAAAATGGGATGAAGAGGGTAAAAAGGCCAACTTGGAGGCGAAGCCTCCAAGTGGGGAGGATAAGGGGGAGATAGGGGGTGGGGTTCATAATCCACTTTTTCTTTATGCATTATTTATCACCGGGTTTTTGGCGCTCGCGCTTGAAGTGCTTTACACAAAAACACTTATCCTTTTCATCGGCTCTTCCACTTACGCGTTCTCTCTTATTCTCATAACATTTTTGTTTGGTATTGCGCTTGGAAGCTGGGCGTTGTCTTTTTTTGCCGATCGAATCCAGCGCGGTTACGCGTATTTTGGAATGCTTCTCGGCCTTATTGGTTTTTGGCTTTTTTTGACGCTTCAATTTTTTGAAAAAGTGCCGTTTTGGTATCTGAATTTTTTGGGTTCACGCGAATCATTTGAATTCGGCTCGATTCTTTTGTCGCAGTCGCTCGTCACTTTTCTCGTTATTTTCCCCGCGACATTTCTGATGGGGGTAATTTTCCCGCTCGGAATCCATCTTGCCCGTCCGCATATTACGAACCTCGGCTGGGGAGTCGGAAAATTATATTTTGCTAACACTTTCGGCGGGGTTTTGGGCTCTCTTTTGACGGGCTTTCTGTTTCTTCCGGTTTTTGGCTACACCCGCACGCTTGTTCTAATTTTGGCGATTTACTTCATACTCGGAGGATTTTTTATCGCGCGCGAGAAAGGCGTTGGATGGATGGTAAAGGGTGTATTTATATTTTTCTTTGCCTTCTGGGCCATATTTGGCGCGCTTTCATCTCCGTGGGGAAAGAAGAATCTGACCATGGGTTCATTTGTGTACGCGCCTCTTTATATTGGTTACGGAATTGACACGGTGCGCGAAGCCATTGAAAGCGACAAAGTTCTTTTTTATAAAGAAGGACTTTCGAACGTCGCGGTCATGCAAAGGGGTACAAATCGGATTTTGAAAGTTAATGGCAAGGTTGACGCTTCGGACAGTCTTGGAGATCTTGAGACAGAAATTCTACTCGGTGCTCTTCCGATGATCTTACACCCAAACCCCGAAAATGTTTTGGTGATAGGTCTCGGTTCAGGCATCACACTTGGTTCAATCACCCAATTTGATGAAGCAAAAAGTATCGACGTAGCGGAAATTGACCCCGCGATAATTGAGGCCGCGGGTTATTTTAAACAAAGCAATCACGATGCCTTAAACGATCCTCGTGTAAAAACAATTTTAGCCGACGGCAGAAACCACCTCATGCTCACGGACGAAAAATATGATGTCATATCTTCCCAGCCATCAAACATTTGGATTTCAGGAAATGCAAATCTTTTCACAAAAGACTTTTACGAACTTGCTAAATCACGTCTTGAAAATGACGGCTTAATGCTTCAGTGGATACAAACATATTCTTTAACACCTGAAGATGTTCGGTCTATTTACAGGACTTTTCTGGAGGTGTTTCCGGAAGCGTATCTATTTAATTCTTCCAATGCCAGCGATATGCTCATAATTGGCTCTTTGCAAGAAGATGGCAAGGTTTTAGATTTTGAGGCGCTTTCCCAAAGAATGTCCGACTCAAAAGTTGCGGCCGAGCTTCGGCGCGTCAACATTATGAGTCCGTACGAATTCTTGGCATACCTTGTCGCAGAGGGCAATGGTCTGAATGAGTTTTCAAGTGATGCGAATATAAATACCGACAATAAAAATTTTCTTGAATTTTCTGCGGCAAAATCAATTTATAAATCAACCGTCGCCGAAGCCCTTTTAGATGTTGATGAATTAAGGGCACGGCTTAATTTATTTACCTTCGGGCTTGAGGAAGGCGAGGAGTTGGAGTTGCTCAAAAAATATTTTGAATTCAGAAAGGCGCTTTTGCCAGCGCAAGCCGCGCTTTCAGAAAGTATGCTTTTTGACGCTGTTGATAACTATTCTAAAGCCAGAGACGCGTTCGGTTTGATTTTGCCGTCAATTGAAGCGCGCATTATTCAGGGCTGTGATATCGCGTCAATTGCCGCACGTCAAGACGAAGGGACGGAAGCCGCTAAAGAGGTGTGGGATAGGTGTGAAGAGGTGTTCGGTCCCGTGTATTTTGATATAGGACAATTTGATAATACGCAATGAAAGAAGCACCACAAAAAATAATAGAAATTTTTCTTCGGCTAAAACAAAATTTAGTTTTTACGCTTATCTTCGCGGTTTTTGTTGGTGCGGCTTTCTTTTTTGCTTATCAAACTTTTATTCCGGCATTTGCCGTCGGCACTTTTTCGGATGATTTTTCCACTATTGACGCAATGGATGCCACAACGGGCTGGACAGCGCAGGGGACCAACGCCGCAATCTCGCTTAAAAACGACTTCCAAACGGAAGGAACGGGCATGATTCAGGCAACATGCGGTAATAGCGTCTGCGCTGGTGAGGTGGGAATGACAAAGAATTTCAGTATTGATGTGTCAAATAAACAGTTTTGGTATTATTTATTTGCCGGCACCTCGCAGGAAGGGTCATGGAAAGACCTGATAAGCAATGCCAGGATTGTGCTTTATAACGGCGCGGGCAGGACGGGAAACAGCGCGACATGGAATGCCTGTACGAGCGATTGCTCAACCAAGCTTTCTTTCGGTACGAACAAAATAAAGTTTTACACAACCCAGCCGGATTCCGTCTCTGGGGCGTTTAATGCATCAAGCGTTCAAAGTATCGCGATTCTTTTTGACTCTACCAGCAAAATGAGAGAAAAAGCCGGTTCCGTGAATGGCTGGGACTTTTTAAGGGCCGGGACGAAGGTTGGTTTTGTCGGCGGAAGCGCGTCTGATCCGGTAACTTTTGAAGATGTAAAAACATATAGCGACAACAATGTGCTGGGGGTTATTGATATTGTTTCGGGAAGCTTTGTGAATTTGTCGGCAAGTTTGGAGGTTGGCTCAAGCACCAATCCGACCGCGACTTTTTTTCAGGACAAGGACAAGTTTGTTTTTATGAATATGTTTAATTCGGACGATAAAATCAGTTTTATTTTACAGCCGAATAGCACAACTACATTCGGGGCGCTTGAAGATGGGTTTGCCATATCCGGAAACACTCTTAGATATCCGGTTACTGCGAGTACCAGCGCGCAAATATATCAGGATTTGCGTTCAGCACCTTTTATTTTTCCAAATGAAAGTTCTCCTTTGCCCGAAATTTATTTATACGCATCGGCCATTAAAAACGCACACGATGTCTTTTTTGGCACTTCAACCGCGGCGGCAATCGGCAGAGGGCAGATTTATGACACTGAAATTGACAATGCCTCAACCACTTTTATTTATTCTTCTGGTGTCGCGTCGGACGGGCTTGAATTTAAAAATGTGGACATTCACCATTCAACTTCGTCGGCAACTTCAACCGCGAAAATTTTCATAACGCCGAAGAAAGAATACGAAAACATTCGGATTTTTGCTTCGCCTAAGAATGCTTTGGACATTGCCACCACCACCGGAGGACCTGACCAGATTACTTTGAAAAATATTACGCTTTCCAACAATGCCGGTTACGACGTTCGCATTGAAAATCCTTATGTCGTAAATATGATTAATTCCAGTTTTACAAACGCTTCAACGACTTATTTGAATGTTAATAGAGGATGGATTTTAAACAAACAGTATACTTTTGATGTGACGGTTCAGTCCGGCGGGCAGGCGGTTTCGGGTGCTTCGGTAACGCTTACCGGCGGCAATGGAGAGGCATTCTCCGTGTTAACCGGCGGAGACGGAAAAATTACACAGCAGATTGTTGCAGCATTTCAGATTACGCACGCGACAGGTACATCCGTGGTTAGCGTAAATGACTTCAACGACTTTACTTTGGATGTTACGGCAACCGGTCTAAATCCTTTTTCGCAGACACTGACGGTAGGCGCGGCTCAAGATTTGACGGCCGTCTTGTCTTCGGCCTGCACTTCGTCGGGCGCCGATAAGGCGTATCCGATAAGCGTGTCTACCTCGTCGGATTCGTCTTTTATTCCAACCATTACAATTTGGGGAGCAAAGTCCGGAGACAATGGATGCGGGGCTTACGGAAATCTTTCTTGTGATGCCAATTACGGAATTTCTGAAGATACTGCGATAACGTTTGATCAAATCAGGGACTTTGCCGCGTTTGCTTACGGCGAATGCGCGGTTACTGAACCTGTTGAAGGGGGAACGTACGCCGTCTTGGGTTACATGAATATCGGTTCCACCACCGCGTCTACCACATTTGTTAAAACTTCCTCCCAATCCATTGACTTCGCAAAACAACTGCGCGTGTACGCTTCTTCAACTTTTATTTCCGGCCAGCTCTCAGCAACCAGTTCTCCCTTTGCCGGCTCAACCATTTCTTTCTCCGGCACCGACGCGACTACGCTTGGAGAAGGCGAGTTGTTTATGCTCGCGACTTCAACCGCACAGCCCTTGGTTCCGGGAGTTCCGACAGGCAAATTAAAACTTTACGACTCAATTATTCTGCATAAAAC